>Ga0074195_1000057_pt1 | contig 289673 bp, 305 predicted proteins | sample EPASupsiteHSE623_FD_64525 | JGI IMG/M metagenome (GOLD analysis project Ga0074195, IMG submission 64525) | Bioremediated contaminated groundwater from EPA Superfund site, New Mexico - Sample HSE6-23 | ecosystem: Environmental > Aquatic > Deep subsurface > Groundwater > Contaminated ...
TTCCGTCGGCATCATCGAGATCGATGGTCGGGGGATCCATACGAAAGTGGTTCCGCTTTTGGGGCATTCGTCAGAGTAGTCTGAAAACAGCCGTTTCTATGAAGAAAGTGTAAAGGTTGAGTAAATATTTTCTTGAAAAAGTGGTTGACGCTCTATACCAATTCATGTATAATAAAATTCGTCAGTAAAGACGGGGTGTAGCGCAGTTTGGTAGCGCATCTGGTTTGGGACCAGAGGGCCGCGGGTTCAAATCCTGCCACCCCGACCACTTATGCGTTCGTAGCTCAACTGGATAGAGCACCGCCCTTCTAAGGCGGGGGTTTGGGGTTCGAGTCCCTACGGACGCGCCATTTCTTTTTCTGATGGATTCTAAAATAATATGGCGGCTGTCGTCAAGCGGTTAAGACAAAGGACTGTGACTCCTTCACACGTGGGTTCGATTCCCATCAGCCGCCCCATTTTATTGGGGATTCGCCAAGCGGTAAGGCAACGGACTTTGACTCCGTCATTCATAGGTTCAAATCCTATATCCCCAGCCATGATCCATTAGCTCAGTCGGTAGAGCACCTGACTTTTAATCAGGGTGTCCCGCGTTCGAGTCGCGGATGGATCACCACTGAAAAGTCGCTTTGATCATTATCGGGGTGGCTTTTTATTTTTTATTACTGTATAATAATGTTAACATAGGCATCCATAGCTCAATCGGATAGAGTAGCGGACTTCGAATTCGTTGGTTGGGGGTTCAAATCCCTCTGGGTGCGCCAAAAAAACACATCGTATAGATTTTCGAATCTTAACGATGTGTTTTGTTTTTACTATGCTTTTTTACCGACAGGGATGATGTAGATGATGAACTCGTCTTCTCCATCCAAATCAAATAAGGCATCGGCTTTTTCTTGGTCGTAGGAAGCGATGGCACATGCCCCGGCAGAGATGGCCTCTGCTGCTAAGTAGAGGTTTTGGCCCAGGTGCCCCGCGTCAAGGAGCATGACCTTATGAGACTTTAAGCCATAACGCCATTCGGCGCGATAAGGAATTGCACTGTAATAAAAGACGACATTTGCGGTACCGGCAAACTTTTGGCCATTAACCGAAATCACCACTTCGTCTAAGTCGACGCCCTCTTTCAGTAGCTCAAGCTCGTGCGATAAGGGCAGATAATGATAAAGTCCAGGTGTGATTCCATCGACATCGATGATGGCCAAATACGTTTCAAAAGGATGTCTTGCACCGCCAGATGGCGCTGGACGGAAGGTGGCGACGTGGTCGCCAAGAATCTTTTGGACACGTGAGGTGGATTCTAATAAAAAAGACAGTTCAGAGAGTGTCAGTGATTCCAGCGCGTATTGACGGACGCTTCTTCTATGATGCAGGATTTCAAACAAGTTCATTTCACTTGTATCTGGAAGTGGGACATCCTTGAGTGGGATGATTTCCGCGTCGGGCTTCGGCGCTTTTTGAAGTGGCGGTGCGGGGATGCCGTTCATTTGATCGGAGTTGGCAGGACCTTTCCAGCTTTCATAATCCGCTTTCATAAAACTTCTGTTAAAGGAAATGCTTTTCATATGGCCTCCTGGTATCGATGATTTTTATTGAATTTGTAGTGTGTTTGTGTTTCAATTAAAGTTACTATTAGTATACTAAATGGAGATGGCGATGTTAAGTTTAAAAAAAATGACCAAACTACTCTTAGTGTTTATCATGACCTTTATCTTAGTAGCATTATTTTTAAATTTCATACTCGTGCCAAGTCTGCAGGACTTGAATGCTAAAAACCATCAGTCTATCGAAGAGGTTAACGCAAAGATAGCTGCCATTGAGCTCCCAATGCGTGTTCTAGATAACATTTTATCACAGTATTCTTCTGGCGTGTCGACATTAAAGCTGGAAGAGGCTTTTGAGCGCAATAAAGAAATTTTATACACGTTGTCAGGTGAAGCCTCGGGTCATTTGACCGCTTATCTGGATCAAATCAATGAGATGAATCGCATGAGCTTTAAACGGCATAACCCATTAGTCGTGGAGATGACAGAGAAGGTCGCAGCGCTTGATGAATCCCTTAAGCGGATGGAACAGCTGTCAAAGGGGAGTGGATCGAATACGATGCCGTTTGACATTATCAGTGGCTATTATACAAAGGCGGCTGGTTTGAAGGCTGAACTTAAAAATTTAAACGAAACCCTTACAAAGGCAACGGTTGAGGACATCACGTTTATACTCAATATCATATTCATCTCACTCATTCTAATTCTGATAATCATCACAGCAGGTGTCATCAAATACGCCTTAATCGACCAACCCTATATTTTAAGCCTTTTATCACATATGGAAAGGCATCAGTATCGTTATGAGCAGTTGCCAAAGTCGATTCCTTTTTTTTTGGAAGAACTTGAAATATCTAAACTGGTGAAGGAAATTTTCGAGGAAGAGCAGTTCACCAAAGAAGTGGAAGAAATCGCCAGTAAACATTATATCATCGATGATCTGGTTGAAGTGCTATTTGAAAAAATCAACCTGAAGATCGGTATTGATCGCGTCGGCGTGGCTTTTGTCGACTATGGGCATAAGAAGTTTATCGCCGAAATCGGGGTTGCCAGTTTTGAAAACATAAAGCTAGGCCCTGGGTTTGAAGTGCCATTCAGCCGTACGACATTGAGCAGGATCCTATATGACAAAAAAGCATTCATCAGCGATGATCTCGAAGCCGAAATCAATGAACGCCCGAACAGCGATGCGCTTCGTCTGTTACGGGAAGAGGGAATCCGCTCCAATATGGTGGTCCCTGTAATGATGGGGGACGCAGTGTTTGGTCTAGTGTTTTTTAGCTCGAAGTCGCCGCGTCATTTTACTCAGAAGGATTTGAAGCTTGCTGAAAAAGTCATCAGCGAAATTAGTGGGTTGCTTAATCGGGCCTATTTCACGAAAATCGTCTTTTCAAATGTCACGAACAGTTTCGCTGAGTTGGTGGATAAAAAGGATGATGAAACGGGCGATCATATCGAAAGGATGGTACGCTACTCAGTCGTGATTGCCGAAGGCTTGAGAAGACGTAATGTGCCAGGCTACGAAGTAAGTCGAAAGTTTGTTTTGGAGATTGAAAGGAATGCATCCGCACATGATATCGGTAAGGTGGGTGTGCCAGATGAAATCCTTAAGAAACCAGGCAAGCTCTCGCCGGATGAATGGGCAATTATGAAGCAACATGTCGATGTGGGTGCCGATGTTTTTAGTTTACTTAGGGAAGGGCTTAGTGTGTTCGATGCCGATTTTTATCGATTTGCTGAGGAAATCGCTCGATATCATCACGAACGATGGGATGGTAGTGGTTATCCGCAAGGGCTTAAAGGGGATGAAATTCCGCTATCAGCTCGGATAGTTGCTGTGGCCGACGTATTTGACGCGCTTACCTCGAAGCGTCATTATAAAGAATCGTTCAGCTTTGAACGCTCGGTGGCCATGATTAGAGAATCGGCGGGCTCGCATCTGGATCCATTTGTCGTAGAAATTTTCGTGGAGAATCTAGACCGTATTTGGCGAATTTATCACGAGGCTGAATAAAATATTTTGTATGCCAGAGTGCTTGAAAAAACTAACTAAATTAATTAAATGCCACAGTTTACTTTAAATAGACGGTGGCATTTTTTTGTGTCTAAGGCTATAATATAAAAATGATATTATGTTAAGCATAAACGATCGGAGGCGTAAAGAATGAAGAAAATTAAAAAAGACAGTCACAGGATCAAGAAAAAGTCGAGAGGTCTTGACCTTGGGTTTAAGCATTGGAAAATAAGAAATAAAGTCTTTTTCGGATTTATCGTCATTATACTTGCGCTTGTTTACGTAACCTTCTCGTCCTACCAGTTTATAGGTGTAATCGCTAACACGTTTATTCCGGTGATAGAAACGCAAAGCCAACTATCGGCTACCGTTCAGTCTATGAATGCGACACAACGCGACTTCTTCTTGATTGATCGAACAAACGAGGCTTTTTTTAAAGAGGCCTCTAAGCTCCCTGAAGGTGAGCTGGCACAAACCGAACGCACCTTGGCCTTCTCTGATTTTTATGAATCGGCAATCGCAAATTTAGAGACTCTAAAATCAGCTGATTTCATTAAATCGAATCAAGGATTGATGTCTCAGCTATCAGCACTTGAAGCTGAGCTTAACAATTATAATACACAGTTTCATAGCATGCACGCAAGCGTTCAAAAACGAGGTTACGACGCGTTTGGTGTCGTAGGAAAGATCGATACCATCAAAAGACAGTTAAAGACAAAGCTAGCTGCTATGCCTCAGGACAGCAACCTCGATAAAGCCATCGCAAACCTCGATATTGCACATGTCAATTATCTATACACACAAGCCCCTAAATATCTAGATCAGATAAAGGACCAATTGGGTTACCCCAATACGCAAGTCATGCTTGGTGATTTTACCGATTCGTATAAAGCGGACTATAAAGCCATTTCTGATGGCTATGTGGCGGCATTTGCTGAGTTGGTTGCACTCGATGACGAAATTGGAAGAAGCGCGACAGAAGGGTATTTTGGTGCGATATCGGCATCAAGTCAACAGGTTGAAGCGTTATCTACCGAGTTTAATCAAGCGGTTAAAGATGACCTGAACGACGAAATCGGTAAGTTGATCGGTAGTTTGTTGCTGATCGTCGGCGCCATCATCATCGCGATGCTAGGCTTTGCATTTATACTGGCGACACTGATCTCAAAACCGATTAACAACGTCAACCTCATGCTAAAGGATATCTCAGAGGGAGAGGGCGACCTTACCAAACGTCTAGAAATTCAAACGCGTGAAGAAATGGGGACCATGGCAGGCTTGTTTAATCAGTTTGCCTCTAAAATAAGAGACGTAGTAGCACAGGTTAAAACCAGTGCAGGCTCACTCACCAATTATACAGATGAAATCCACGATGCTATCGAACAGGCCAATGACAGTATCGAACAAATTAATGTTGAGGTTCAATCCATGATCGACGGCCTTCAAAATAACGCCAGCGTCGTGGAACAAACCACTGCGAGTATCCAAGAGCTGTCCAGTAGTGCTCAAATGATTTCTAAGGAAGCTGACCTCGTCGTGGGCGATTCAAACGAAGTCCTACGTGCATCAAAACAGGGCGTCGATAAGCTCAACCGCGTGGTTGAAAGCGTGGAACAGGTTAAATTAAGCTCCGAGAGCATGTATCAAGTTATCGAAACGCTCAAGCAATCGTCAGATGAAATCGTGGGCATCGTAAACTTGATTAATGCAATTGCCGATCAAACATCACTTTTAGCATTAAACGCTTCGATTGAAGCGGCGCGTGCTGGCGAGCATGGTAGAGGGTTCTCCGTGGTGGCTGAAGAGGTGCGAAAGCTTGCAGAGCAAAGTAAAACCTCTGCATTCCAAATCAACGGGATCATCGAGCAGATTTCAAATGATATTCACGGTGCAGGTCAGACCATGAGCAAAGAGCGCTTGTTAGTAGAACGCAGCGTTAAGGAAGCCCATGAAACCCATGGTAACTTCAATCAGATTCTGTCGCTAATCGAAGGCATCAACTTAAAAATCACGAATATCAGCCAAGGCGCTGGCCAGCAATCCCAAATTTCTGAAGAAATGGCCAAGGCCATCGATGAGCTATCCGATATTATGCAAGGCAATGTGGCCTCTTCCGAGCGCATCGGCTCCAATATTGAAAATCAAGTGGCGACATTTGAAGAGATTGCCGCTAGCATTTCTGAACTTAAAAACATGGCAACCATTCTAGAATCGGAAACAAACCGTTTTAAAGTGGGTTAATGATTATGTACGAGACGTTCTTATCAAGGGCGTCTCGTTTTGCTTGCAAACTTCATGTCCCTAAGCTATTCTTATGAGAGAGAAAACTACAACCCGAGGAGACGAAACATGCAAATTCAAGAAGCTTACTTACACGTACTGGATGCGGTAAGTGATGTGAAATTATTATCGGAACGCCCCATGATTTTAGACGTTGACATAGAGGAGTACGCCCAAAAACATATCGAGGGCTTTTTTGAGCACCTGGACATCGTTAAACTCGACCATCATCAAGTGACACGCTTTACGGACCTTTCGGCTGACTTTAAAGAAATCACCTTGCAAATGGCTGACGCCTTCTTCGAGGTGATGCAAAAGACTGAGGAAATTAAACCGTGCGATTTGATGTGTCTGAAATTTGAACGTGAAGGCCGAAGCTATATCGGTTTTTTGAAGCTTAATTTTAGAACCAGCTTTGCCCACGCAGTGGCGGTTGAGGATCAATTGATCATCAATAAAATCGTAAGGCAGGTGACGACGCTGCCTTATAAATCCCAAAAGGTTGAAGAAGCCATTTTATTCGACCTTTCAGGTGGTCGCGTACTCGTCAAAGACAAGATGGTGACAGTGGATGGTGGAAAAAGCAAATACATCGCTGAGCATGTGCTCGGCGTTTCGGGGTTTACATTGACAGAAAAGCGAAAAATCGACCTCGTGGCTAAAACTGCAGAGAAGGTCATCGAAAAGTACGAGGACCAGTCCATGGTGAAAGTGGCTGGGGTGAAGCACCTCATCACGTCCCATTTGGATGAGCGCGGTGCGCTGGACGTGAACACCTTCGTCAAACAGTGCTTCGATTCCGCACCCGTACAGGAGGCCTACGAAAAAGCATTAGAGGAGAAGGGACTTGCGCTTGAAGCGATCGAAATTAATGAAAATCAGAGCAAAAAGCTAAAGCGTACCCAAAAAATAAAAACAGCCAGTGGCGTGGAGATCATCTTGCCGTTTGAATATGTTTCCAGAGAGGAAAATCTGGAAATCAACAATCACCCAGATGGTACCGTATCCATTGCCCTTAAAAACTTAGGAGCCTTATTATGAGACTGAACAAATTTCTCAGCGACGCAGGCGTTTGCTCGAGAAGGGAAGCCGACAGGCAGATAGAGGCAGGGGCCGTTTATGTCAATAAAGCTGTCGCCGTTTTAGGAACCCAGGTTTCTGAAAATGACGAAGTGGTCTATAACGGTAAAGTCGTTCAAAACGGCCAACGAAAGGTAGTGATCGCGCTCTTTAAGCCTGTGGGAATTGAATGTACCAGTAGCCCAGAAGTGAAGGACAATGTCGTGGACTTCGTAAATTACCCCACACGCCTTTTTCCCGTAGGCAGACTGGATAAAAATTCAGAGGGGCTTTTGCTGATGACCAATGATGGGGAATTATCGAACGGGATACTGAAGGCGCGGAACTTTCATGAGAAAGAATACGTCGTAACCGTAAACAAGTCCATTTCCCGCGCGTTTATCAGCAGGATGTCCAGTGGTGTCGCCATATTGGATACTGTGACGAGACCCTGCGAGGTCACTCAAGTGGATGATAGGACTTTTAGAATAATACTGACCCAGGGGCTTAACCGACAAATTCGTAGGATGTGTGAGGCTTTAGGGTATGAGGTGGTTAATCTAAGGCGAATTAGGGTATTAAATATTACACTAGGCGCTTTAAGGAAAGGTGAATGGCGCGAGCTGGACGCAAATGAAATCGACACGTTAAGAGAGATCGTTCAAGGAAAGCTAAAGTAAACCACAGCCATTTCCGATAACCTATATATAGGAATGAACAGGAGTACTGTATGTTATCGAGCATGTTTTCAAATATTATCGTTGCGGGTCTGGCAACCTTCTTCATCTTTATGATGGTGGAAACGGTTAAAAGCTTCAGACAATTTTTGATATTCAAACGGGTTAGGCAGACGATTCTCCTAGCAACATTTGCATATCTCAGGAAAACGCCGAAGGGCTTCGTTGATTTGGCGCGTCTAAAGCACGTGCTCTATGAAAGGCTCATGGAAATCAAGCTGGCCACTTGGGTGAAGGAAATCAACATCACCTGGCAATCGGTGGATGTCATCCAGTTCGTGTTTGAGTTAAGGTTTGAAAAAATTCAGCCGAAATACAAATTCATTATCGGCCTAAAGGATTTTGATGAGTCAAAAGATCAATCGTCAACCATTTCATCGTAAAGGAAGGAACCTATGAGGAAGGCATTTGTCATTTTACTACTCGTCGTTGCAGGATTTTTATATTACAACATTTTCGTTCATGAAAGAGTGCCTCAGGATATCGTGACCTATCGATTTGATTTTGACGAGATGGATAAGGACTTTTGGCTCGTCAGCGAATGGGAGAATTTTTCGCGCGCATATGACACCGTGAAGCTTGAAGGCGGGACGCTTAAGCTGTCGGCGGACGTCACAGGCATCATGCCCTATATGCTCAGCAAGCCACTGGAGCTCCAAAGCAAGGATGTTTTAACCATTAAAAGGCGTGTGAAAATCAGTCACGGAACCGGGACGTTTGAAGGTGGTCTGGCGTTATATCAAACCACAGACCTCGAACTGGTTCCAGAAAAAAGCGATGGTTCTTGGTTTACAGCCATGGGTGACGGAATCGTGCTCGTGGAGTATTCGTATGACCTCATGTCTACCAGCGTGAGACCTGGAAGAGATGTCATCCGCTTCTTAGCGGCTGACTGGGAATATAATGACAACTACACCTTGATAACCCCCATCTATGATGAGTGGGTAGAGGAGACGCTTATATTCGACATGCGTTCCAACCAGATGACCTACAAACTGGGTGATAAAGAGTATAAGCTTTACAGCTACAGGCTCGATAAAAGTGCCGTACGTGTACTCATGCATGCTTATGGTTCGGGTTCTGGAAATGTCATCGAGCTAGACTATGTGGAAATCACCATCGAGGACAAGGGCAGTAAAAGAGGGCTGTAATCGAAATAAGGTGTTTGAAGAATTTGAAAGGGAATTACTATGAAATCAATGGAAGACAAAGGGCTGGAATATGCCCTTTATTTATTGTCCTTGCAAATGAGAAGTGAAAATGGGCTCGTCGAAAAGCTCCTTTCAAAGGGGTATGAACCTCAGGTGGTCGAAGCGATCATCGAACGGCTTAAAGAAGCGGGGGTTGTGGATGATGTTGCATTTGCTTCTGCCTATATTAGAGGGAGACGCTCAAAATATGGGGACTATCGCATCAAGATGGAGCTAGTCAGAAAGGGCATCGATGCTAAAACCATCGAAATGGCATATTTTGGCCTTGAAGAAGAAGAGGACTTGCACGATCCCTATCAAATGGCGAAGGCTGTACTGGAGAAAAAAATAGCGGCCACCACCATCGAGTGGGACCGCCTTAACACTGATTATAAATATAAAATGAGCGTTTATCAAAAATTGACGAGCTTTTTAGCCGGTCGTGGATTTTCCAGTGGCGTTGTTAAACAGGTGATCAGCGAAAGGCTGCGCCAAGAATTCCTCGACGAATTTTGAGGGTGGGTTGTAGCTTCCGCCGATAAAATCCACATGGAGCACCTCGAGAACTTTTTTGGCGCGCGTTAGCGCCACATAAAACAGTCGGCGCTCTTCTTCGAGTGCATCGCCCTCGGTGGCTTTAAAACCAGGAAATATCTGCGGATTCACATCGATTAAAAACACTTGATCAAATTCTAAACCCTTTGACCCATGAATCGTCGATAAGACGATTTTTTCATTGCTATTGAACTGATTCTCTTTCAACGTTTGCTTAAGTTGCTCGATGCGGTTCATGAACTCGAAGCCTGACTTTAGCGGTTTTGCGATAGACTTGAACGTGTCCAGGCGCGTCCGCGCGTGGTTAAGCGTTATGCCCAGGCGCTGCAGGTTGTTTTTTAGGTAATCCAGATAACCGAGCTCAGTTTCGATATAGTGGATGGCATCGTAAGGTCTAAGGCGGGCGAGTGCATCGAACTGTGCTTGAATTCGCTCTTGCGTGCGCGTCTGATAATCCTCTAAAAATGGAATCTCCACCAAAACTGAAAACACGCTTCGCCCGCGGTGATGCTGCTTTACATGGTTAACCATTTCCCTGGAGATATAGCCGTTTGTTTTAAACGCAATCCGTAAAAAACTCTCCAAATCTTGCGGAATCATGGCCAGCGTCATAAAGGCGATCAAGTCTTGAATAATCCAGTGTGAAAACTCTCTGATAGGTGCATCCTTAATTTGAAATGGATGCCCGTTCCGTTCCAATGCATCGATCACGCTCAGTGCTGAGATTTTATTACGATACAGAATGGCCACGTTACCTTCTATTTGGCTTTTTTCGCTGATGAGGTACTGATTTCTAGCGCTCAAATCGTCGAACACGTGAACACTTGGGCGCACTTCGGCAGGGTGATAGGCGTTCATCACTTTGCTAAAACGGTTAGTATTGGCCGTGATGATCGCAGCTGCTGTGGATACGATATTCGCATCAGAACGAAAATTCTCATCCAAATAATAGACCTTAGCGGATTTAAAGCGGTCGGGGAAGTCCAGTAAGTACTGGGGGAATGCCCCCCTGAACCCATAAATGGATTGATCGTCATCCGCGACGAGAAACAGGTTTTTTTCTTCCCCCAGCAGCAACTCGATTAGCTCAAACTGAAGCTTAGACGTATCCTGAGCTTCATCCACTTGGATGAAGCGATATTTACGCCGGACCTGTTCCAGCAAGTTAGGTGACTTTTCGAGGATTTTTATGGCGCTGACGAGCATGTCGTCGAAGTCGAAAAGGTGATGCGCCCTTTTGTATTCATGAAAGGCTTCAGCCATTTCAAAGGTGTCCTTCCACTGGAACTGCTCGGCGCGTGGGTCCTGCCGACTCAGCCTTAGGTTGTAGATCAAACCGATATGGTTGGATAGCGTTTCAAAATCGTCATCTGAAAGCGTGTCATGATGGTGTTTCCTATAAATCTCACTGAGTATTTTAAATTTTTCTAACCCATCTTCAAGCAGTTTCATTTCTTTGCCCTGATGCGCAAGGTACCGTTTGAAGATATTAAAGGCGAACTTATGGATGGTCATGAAGCTGAATCGGTAACCCAAGTGGCTAAAGCGCTCTTCATACCGTGCGCTCATGTCATCAGCGGATGCCTTTGAGAAGGTCAATGTTAGGATTGACTCTGGATGGACACCATAGGTTTCCACGAGCTCGATTAGACGATGTAGAAGAAGCGTGGTTTTTCCACTGCCCGGGATGGCCAAGGTCAACGCAGGCCCTAGATGGTGCATTGAGGCACTTTTTTGTGAAGAAGTTAATGGTTTTTGACGCATTTTTGCTCCTAAAGGGTGTTTGGATGTGAATGATTTATGAATAATATATAACAAGAGGGTTAAATTTGCAATAAACCCTTGTTCAGGGCATGGAATCAGGTATAATTATAGTGATTTTGTCTGTAGAACTTTACTTTTTTCATCAAATACGGTACGATAAATAGGTTAAAGGTGTTATTTTTTGGCTTCGTAAGACGAAGCAAACTTAATGATATATCATTCGGGAGGCAATTTAATGAGCTACGAGATTTTAAAAAAAGAAAATAGCGAAGTGACCATAAAAGTCACAGTTCCAGCACAGGATTTCGAAAAGGCAGTGATGTCTGCTTACAACAAAAACAAAGGTAAATTCAATTTGCCAGGATTTAGAAAAGGCAAGGCTCCTAAAGCTTTAATCGAGAAGCAATATGGCGAAGGCGTATTCTTTGAAGATGCCGTTAATGAATTATTACCGGTCTATTATGAGAAGGCTCTCGACGCATTATCAATCGAGCCTGTAGCACGCCCTGACATCGACATCGAAGAAGTAGCGAAAGGTGCTGACATGGTGTTTACCGCTGTGGTGACTGTTGCTCCTGAGTTTACACTTGAAGGCTATAAAGGCATCGAGGTAGAAACCATCAATGCAGAAGTAACAGATGAGATGGTGGATGCTGAAATCGAGAAAACAAGAAACATGAATGCTAGACTCGTGTCTGTAACAAGACCTGTTCAAAAGGATGACACAGTCGTCATGAACTATAAAGGTTTCGTAGGTGATCATCAATTTGAGGGTGGTACTGCAGATAACCAAGAGCTCGTCATCGGATCTGGAAGATTTATCCCAGGCTTTGAAGACCAGTTAATCGGTGCAAATGTAGGCGACCATGTGGATGTAAATGTAACCTTCCCAGAAGTTTACCACTCTGAAGAGCTTGCTGGTAAAGAAGCCGTGTTCCATGTAACGATCAATGACATCAAGTTCAAAGAATTGCCAGCGCTTGATGATGAATTCGCTAAAGACGTTTCTGAGTTTGATACTTTGGAAGCTTATAAAGCAAATATCAAATCAGAGCTTCAGGTTTCTGCAGCTGATAGTGCTAAAGCGGCACAAAGAGATAAAGTTATCGATAAAGTGGCGGATCTGATCACAGTTGAAATTCCAGCTAAAATGGTAGAAGCAGAAATCGATGGCATGATGAGAGAATTCGATCAACAATTAAAATATCAAGGATTAAGCCTTGACCAATACGTCCAGTTCACAGGTGGTAGCCTTGAAAGCCTGCGTGAGCAAATGAAGACAGATGCTTTAACACGTGTTAAGACGAGCATGGTCATCGAAAAAGTCATGATTCAAGAAAACATTGAAGTGTCTGAAGAGGACGTGGAAGCAGAGCTTGATAAAATCGCAGAAATGCAAAAGAGAGATAAAGCAGAAATTAAGAAGTTGTTTGAACGAGATAACTATGAATACTTGAAGTCAAACCTCAAGTCTAGAAAAACAGTAGACTTCCTCGTGGAAAACGCAAAATTCATCTAGTTGGAGGTGTTGAAATGGCAAATTATATCCCTTATGTCATCGAACAAACGAGTAAAGGAGAGCGTTCCTATGATATTTACTCGAGACTTTTAAAGGATCGCATCATTTTTATCAGTGGCGAAATCGATGATTATACCGCAAATTTAGTGGTGGCACAGTTGTTGTTTTTAGAAGCGGAGAATCCAGACAAGGACATCAACGTGTACATTAATAGTCCAGGTGGTTCCATTACTGCTGGGATGGCCATTTTCGACACGATGGAATATATTAAACCGGATGTATCGACGATTTGTGTCGGTATGGCAGCAAGTATGGGCGCATTCCTGCTTGCTGCTGGAACAAAGGGGAAACGTTATGCGCTTCCAAATGCAGAGGTCATGATTCACCAACCACTGGGCGGTGCACGTGGTCAAGCATCAGATATTAAGATTCAAGCTGACCGTATTTTAAAGATGCGAAAAGATTTGAATACGATTTTAAGTGAAAAGACGGGTAAGCCTTATGAGCAAGTCGAGAAAGATACCGATCGAGATTTCTTCATGACAGCACAAGAAGCCGTTGAATATGGCTTGATTGACAAAGTATTTGTCAAGCGATAAAGAACAAGAAAGAGGTAACGCATGGATAAACCAACTTTAAAGTGCTCCTTTTGCGGTAAGAGCCAAGAACAAGTCAAGAGACTGATTGCAGGTCCTAATGTCTATATCTGTGACGAGTGCATTGAATTATGCAATGAGATACTTGAAGAAGAGCTCTCAATCTATAAAAAGGACGACAGTAACGAGTGGTCGTTGGAATCCTTACCGAAGCCGGCTGAAATAAAAGAAATTCTCGATGCTTACGTGATTGGCCAAGAAAAAGCGAAGAAGACGCTTTCGGTGGCCATGTATAATCATTATAAGCGTATTCAAAACACCATTGATGAAGATGAAGTGGAGCTTCAAAAGAGCAATATCTTGCTGATTGGACCCACTGGTTCAGGTAAAACACTATTGGCTCAAACATTAGCGAAGATATTGGATGTGCCTTTTGCAATTGCGGATGCAACTGCTTTGACTGAAGCGGGTTATGTCGGTGAAGACGTTGAAAATATCATTTTGAAGCTGGTTCAAGCAGCAGATTATGATATAGAGCGTGCACAAAAGGGTATAATCTATATCGATGAGATTGATAAGATTACGAGAAAGTCTGAAAACCCATCGATTACGAGAGATGTTTCAGGTGAAGGTGTACAACAAGCGCTGTTAAAAATTATTGAGGGCACTGTCGCTAACGTGCCACCTCAAGGTGGGCGAAAACACCCACATCAAGAGTTCCTACAAGTGGATACCACTAACATTCTATTTATCTGTGGTGGTGCTTTTGACGGGATGGAAGCGATTATCAATTCGAGAATCGGCGAAAAAGCATTAGGATTTGGCGCGTCGATTCAAAGCAAAAAGAATATTCCTTTAGGCGAGCTCTTTGATAAAATCGAACCAAAAGACTTGCTGAAGTACGGGTTGATTCCAGAGTTTGTTGGCCGCGTGCCCATCGTCGTTTCATTACACGAGCTCGATCAAGAGGCTTTGGTCCGCATCTTAAAAGAACCTAAAAACGCCATTATCAAGCAATATCAAAAGATGCTGAAGCTTGATGATGTAGAACTTGAATTCGAAGAGGACGCCTTGGTGGAAGTTGCTAAAATGGCGATAGAAAGAAAAACCGGTGCTCGAGGTTTAAGATCTATTCTTGAAAGCATTATGATGGAAATTATGTATGAAATTCCTTCGCGTGATGACATTAAAAAGTGCATCGTGACGAAAGAGACCATCCGTAACCATCAGTTGCCGACCCTGGTGCTTATTGACGCTAAGAAAGAAAGCGCCAAAAAGGGATTGCCAAAGGGTAAAGAAAGTGTATCCTAAAACGAGCGAAAGCTCGTTTTTTAGTTAAAGTAAGTAGTTAACAATTTAAAATAGATTAAATGAGGTGATCCCATGGAAAATGAAGGTAAAATCATAAACATTCCTTTGATACCGCTGAGAGGCTTATCCATTTTTCCTTATATGGTTTTGCATTTCGACGTAGGCAGAAAGAAGTCGATCAAGGCTTTAGAGGCTGCCATGGCAAAGGATCAACGCATCTTTTTAACCACGCAATTTGATATAGACAACGATTCGCCAGAATCCACTGATTTTTATAAAGTGGGTACCATTTGTAAAATTAAACAAATGCTCAAACTGCCTGGAGATGCTATTCGGGTACTGGTGGAAGGGATTGAGCGTGCTGAGGTCATCACCATCGTCGATGAGAACCCGTATTTCAGAGTGGATGTAACCGCTTATGTGGATGCAGTTGAAATCGATAAAGAGACGCGTGCGCTCATGAGAAGCTGTATCGCTGCTTTTGAAAAGTACATCGCCACCACTAACCGCGTCAGTGCGGATGTGATCTTGTCAGTGACTGCCATCGATGAACCTGGTCGTTTAGCGGATACCATCGCAGCGCAGCTCACGCTCAAAACAGAGCAAAAGCAAGAGCTGATCAACGCTATCGATGTGAAGAAGCGCCTTGAAGCACTTTATAAGCTTCTTTTAACGGAAGTGGAAATTCTCGAAGTCGAAAAGAACATCAACGATAAAGTAAAAAATCAAATCAACAAATCTCAAAAGGAGTACTACCTAAGAGAGCAAATTAAAGCCATTCGTGATGAATTAGGCGAAGAAGATGCTCAAGAAGACGAAATCGAAGAGATGAGACATAAGCTTAAAAAGCTGAAATTGTCGAAGAAAATCGATAAAAAAGTGTCAACAGAGATTGATCGTTACTCCAGATTATCGCCATCGTCGGCAGAAAGTGGCGTCATTAGAAGCTACGTCAATTGGATTTTAGATTTACCATGGCGCAAGGAAACCAAAGACGAAATCGATTTGGTAAAGGCGCAGTCTATACTCGATGAGGACCATTTTGGTCTTGAATCGGTTAAAGAGCGCGTGGTGGAGTACTTGGCCGTGCGCGATCTGACACAAAGCATGAAAGGTCCGATCATCTGTCTCGTAGGCCCTCCTGGCGTTGGTAAAACCTCGATCGCCAAGTCGATTGCTCGATCACTTAATAGAGAGTTCGTGAGAATGTCACTGGGCGGCGTAAGAGATGAGGCTGAGATTAGAGGACATAGACGCACTTACATTGGCGCCATACCAGGAAGAATCATCAACGGCATCAAAGAAGCGGGCACGAAAAATCCTGTATTTTTATTCGATGAAATCGATAAGTTATCCAGTGATTTTAGAGGAGATCCAGCTTCAGCGTTACTTGAAGTATTAGATCCTGAGCAGAACAAAGAGTTCACTGATCACTATTTGGAAGTGCCTTTCGATTTATCGAAGGTGATGTTCGTTACGACAGCGAACTCGCTGACCACTATTCCTAGGCCTTTACTCGACCGTATGGAAGTGATTCAGGTGTCTGGTTATACTGAATTTGAAAAGCTGAACATCGCTAAGAAATACCTCGTGCCGAAGAAGATGGAAGAGCACGGGTTATCGAAATCGAACCTCTCCATCTCGGATGAAGGTCTTAATGAAATTATCCGTAAGTATACGAGAGAGTCAGGTGTTCGTGAGCTCGAAAGAAAGATAGCTGATCTATGTCGAAAGGCTGCGGTAAGAATCGTCAAAAGTGAAGTGAAATCAGTACGTGTGACGGATAAGAACCTCGATAAGTACCTCGGTAAATCCAAATATCACTATGATCTCATCGCAGATGAGAATCAGGTGGGGATCGTAACAGGTTTAGCATGGACTGCTGTTGGAGGTGATACGCTTTCTATCGAAGTCAACACGATGAAGGGAAAAGGCAAGCTTCAGCTTACAGGCCAGCTCGGAGATGTCATGAAGGAATCGGCTCAAGCAGGGCTTTCCTACATCCGCACAGTGGCACAGCAATATGGCATCGAAGAGAATTTCCATGAAAGCCTCGATTTACACGTGCATATTCCAGAAGGTGCAATCCCTAAAGATGGCCCTTCAGCAGGTATAACGATGGCAACAGCCATGATTTCCGCTTTATCGCAGATACCGGTGAACCGTTTTGTGGCCATGACGGGTGAGATTACACTTCGTGGTCGTGTGCTTGCCATCGGTGGGTTTAAGGAAAAATCCTTAGCCGCTAGAAGAGCCGGTATTAAGAAAATCTTATTCCCATATGATAACCTAAAGGATTTAGAGGACATTCCAGAGTCCATAAAAAAAGAAATCGAGTTCATTCCAGTCAGAACGATGGATGAAGTGCTAGAGCATGCGCTGGTGAGAGAGGAACTAAAAGATGAAAATTAAGAATAGCCAATTCGTAATCAGTGCGGTTGCGAAGACGCAATATCCACCAGATGCTTTACCAGAGCTGGCGTTTGCCGGCAGATCCAACGTAGGTAAGTCTTCCCTTATCAACATGTTGCTCAACCGAAAAGGGCTGGCGAAAACCAGCTCGACTCCGGGGAAGACACAGCTGGTTAACTTTTATGATATCGATGGTCTATTTCGATTTGTCGATTTACCTGGATATGGTTTTGCTAAGGTCTCTAAGGCACAAAAGGCGAATTGGGGTAACATCATCGACACGTACTTAAACACGCGTGACAATTTACTGGAGGTGTTTCAGCTTATCGATATAAGGCATACCCCAACAGGTGAAGACAAAGAAATGTACGCGTGGATTAGAGCTTGTGGCTTTAATGGCATCGTCATCGCGACGAAGTCTGATAAGCTCAGTAAAAACCAAGTGGCTCAGCAGCTGAAGGTCATTAAAAAGGAACTTCAAATGCCAGATGACGGGGTGATTATCCCTGTTTCATCTCAAACGCGCGATGGAAAGTACGTTGTTTGGGATGTGATCAATGCTTTGTTCGCAGCAAATGAACTTGATATTGTCGTGGAACGCCAAAATGCTTCCGCAGAATAATTCATAAGAAAACGAGGAGAACGGATATGTCACAAAACCCACAATTAACAATAACGCTTGAAAGCGGCAAATTGATTACTTTAGAGCTCTATCCTGAAATAGCGCCGAATACTGTCAACAACTTCATCAGCTTAGTGAAGAAGGGCTATTATGATGGCCTTATATTCCACCGTGTCATCAAGGGCTTCATGATTCAAGGCGGTTGTCCAGATGGAACGGGTATGGGTGGTCCAGGCTATGGCATCAAGGGCGAGTTTTTGATCAATGGCTTCCAAAACAACCTGAAGCACACGGCGGGTGTCATCTCCATGGCGAGAGCTCAAAACCCGAACTCTGCAGGCAGCCAGTTCTTTATCATGCATAAAAATTCACCACATCTCGATGGACAGTATGCTGCATTCGGTAAGGTTATCGAAGGTCAAGATGTCGTCGATGAGATCGCAGAAACGAAGACAGGCTACGGCGACAAACCGGTGGTCGATCAGAGAATCAAAACCATCACAGTGGAAACCTTTGGGGTGGAGTATCCAGAACCGATTAAAAACTAATTGATAAATAAAGGCGCTCATGTGAGCGTCTTTTTTACATTGTAAACGACCCAACTTAAGACAAAAAAATAAAATGACCTTTATGAAAAGGTCACTTTATCAGCATTTTTTATTTTTATTTTTGGTTGCTACCAAGCACGTTAACGATTTTGTGTTTAACCATGCCGTAGATAGCTTCTCTAGCAGGAGCCAAATATTTTCTTGGGTCAAAGTTTGCTGGATCTAATGCGAACTGCTTACGGATCGTTCCTGTAAGTGCAAGTCTTAAATCCGAGTCGATGTTGATTTTGCAGATACCGTATCTTGCTGACTCTCTTAATTGATCTTCTGGACATCCTTTTGCATCGACGAGTTTACCGCCGTACTCGTTACACATTTCAACATACTCAGGAACTACTGAAGATGCGCCGTGAAGAACGAGTGGGAAACCTGGAAGTAATTCAGAAATTCTTTTGAGACGTGCGATATCGAGCTTTGGATCTGAATCCGCTGCGAACTTGTAAGCGCCGTGGCTAGTACCGATAGCGATAGCAAGTGAATCACAGCCTGTTCTCGTTACAAAGTCAACTGCTTGATCTGGGTCAGTGTAAGTCGCATCTTCAGCAGAAACGTTAACGGCATCTTCGATACCAGCAAGTCTACCGAGCTCAGCTTCAACTGTGACGCCTCTTGCGTGAGCGTATTCAACCACTTGTTTAGTAAGGGCGATGTTTTCTTCGTATGAATGGTGTGAACCATCGATCATTACTGAAGTAAAGCCATCATCGATACATTGTTTACAAATTTCGAAATCCTCACCGTGGTCGAGGTGTAATGCGATTTCTAACTCAGGGTGCTCAATCAAGGCAGCTTCTACTAATTTTTTGAGGTAGACTGGGCTAGCATATTTTCTAGCGCCTGCTGAAACTTGAAGGATAATTGGTGATTTAGTTTCTGCTGCTGCTTTAACGATTCCTTGGATAATTTCCATGTTGTTAACATTGAATGCGCCTACAGCGTAGCCGCCTTCTGCGGCTTTTTTAAACATTTCTTTGGTATTTACTAATGGCACTCGAATCACTCCTTTATCTTTTATGGATTAAGTGCAAAACGCGTTTGAACCTATTAACAATCTCCTGCTATATATGATATTATAAATCATGTCATCTGAATTTGCCAGTGATTAGTTGAAAATAGTTTGTAAATTATCCCGCAGGGACTAGGAGTGACCCGTGAAATTACCGAAGGCTTTTGAAGACCGTATGCGTGCGACATTAGGCGATGAATACGACGCGTTTGCCGCCACCTACGATGAAGAATATTATGTGAGTTTAAAGGTGAACACGCTTAAGATTGATGTGGCCACTTTTTTAGAAAAGTTTCCCTATCCGTTAAGACCCGTTCCGTGGACCACCGATGGGTTTTACTATAACCCTGAGGATCCAGTAACCAAGCACCCCTATTTTTACGCAGGGCTATACTATGTTCAGGAACCGTCCGCCATGTCGCCGGTAAATGCCTTAAGGCCATCTCCCGGTGAGATTTGTCTCGATTTATGTGCCGCACCTGGTGGGAAATCTATGCAGATAGCGACCTTTATCGAAGATAAGGGGCTTTTGGTGACGAATGATATCAATGAAACCCGCGTGAAGGCCATCTTACGAAATGTCGAGAAGTTTGGCCTACGGAATGTAATCGTGCTTAATAACGCGCCTGACAAAATCGCTAAGGCCATGGGCCATGTCTTTACGAGTATTCTCGTGGATGCCCCCTGCTCGGGTGAAGGCATGTTTCGAAAAGATCCAAAAGCGGTTAAAGCTTGGGAAACCTATGGGCCGAAGGCGTGTAGCGAACTTCAGCGTACCATTATCGACGCGCTACCAGAACTTGTAGCGGCAGATGCAAAGATCGTATACTCGACCTGCACATTTGCTCCAGAAGAGAATGAAGATCAAATTAGGCATATGCTGAGCAATTTTGATGGTTTTACGCCACGCGCAATCGCGCTTAATAGTATCGGACCAAAAGCACCTGACACGCCGCATATGGCGCATATTTGGCCGCATAAAAACGAAGGTGAAGGTCACTTTATCGGTGGACTTATGAGAACTTCTCCCGATTCAGTAACACTTCCATCGTATGAGCCACAGTTGCCTCCAGAACCAGTCAGGGAATTTTTCGTGAAGCACTTAAAATGCCCTATGGAGGGCCATTTTGAAGTAGAAGGCGAACGCGTCTTTTTAAGGCCAGAATTAAAGCTTCCGACACGAGGTTTGAATGTCGTACGGGAAGGGCTTTTAATCGGTGAAATCAGCAAAGGGCGGTTTTCGCCGAGCCAAGCACTGGCTCTGGCATTAAAGGCTGAAGCGTTTCAACCGCTCCTCAGGCTATCACCTGAAAGTGTGGAGGTCATGAAGTATTTAAAAGGCGAAACGATTTTTGTGGATAGCCTTACCGAGGGATTGCATCTGGTTTGCGTGGAAGATTATCCACTCGGATTTGCTAAAATATCAAATGGAACCGTAAAGAATTTATTGCCAGTTTCTTGGCGGATGATGTAGGAGGAAGCCATGGGTGAGAAAATCAGATTGGACAAGCTCCTTTCAAACATGGGAAAAGGATCCCGCAGTGAAATGAAGGACGCACTGCGTTTTGGTCAAGTGAAAGTAAATGGAACGGTGGTGCGTTCCGGAAAAGATAAAATCGATGCGGAAAAGGATTTGGTCACGTATAGAGGAGAACCCGTCATCTATAAGAAGTTTCTTTATCTCATTATGAACAAACCTCAGGGAGTGATTTCGGCGACAGAGGATAACCACCATAAAACGGTAATCGACTTAATTGGTGAGGAGTATAAACACTATGAACTATTTCCAGTGGGTCGACTGGATATCGATACAGAGGGACTGTTAATCATCACAAACGACGGTGAACTCACTCATAACTTGCTCGCGCCTAAAAAGCATGTCCCGAAGACTTACTTTGCTAAGGTGGAAGGTCGTGTCACAGATAAAGATATCGCGGCTTTTTCTAAGGGAATCACACTGGATGACGGTTATCTATGTAAGCCAGCAGAGCTAGAAATCGGTATACAGACCGGTAATACCACCGAGGTGGTATTGACCATCCATGAGGGAAAATTCCATCAGGTGAAGCGGATGTTCGAATCGGCAGGAAAACGCGTGGTCTATCTTAAAAGGATTAAAATGAATGCTTTGGAACTTGATCCTAGCATTGCCTTGGGGCAGTATCGGGAATTGACAGAAGAAGAGTTCGACCTTTTAACAGAAGGTGTGCTTGAATAAACTAAAAAACGGACGGTTCAGTTCATAACTGAATGCGTCCGTTTTATCTTATACACAAATGAAATCTATCGTCCTTCACCGGCTAATACCTTGATGATGGTCTCGAGTGAATCGGTCTTGCTGACTTTATAAGTACCTGCTCGAAGTTTGCTGTCATAGCCCATTTCGATTAACCTTTTGACAAATTCGTCCCGGTCGGCGATGAAGCCTTGGGATTCGAGGTTTTTACCGATCGTATAGCCAAGCTCACCATCTCCCACTACAAAGGTTTCGAGAGCACCAGGTGTGGTAGCTGCCTGAGTAGGCGCTTCAGTAGGGGCTTCGGTTGTGGCTTCAGTGGATGCCTCTGTGGTTGCAGTCGCTTCAGTAGTACCCGCTTCTCCTGCGCTGGTTGCTTCAGTGGAGTCAACAGGCGTGACGACGATTTGGCCTTCGGTTGTAGCGCTTGTTTCACTAGTGGTTTGTGGTGCATTTATATCGACGCTTAACGTGTCAGAAATTTTCCATGAAACGGCGAAAAAAATAACGCCGATAATGAGCAGTGAAACGAAAATATCGCTGATATCGTAGAGGAAATCCTTTATTTTTTCGAACATGACTTATCCTTTCAGAATGCTTCCATTTAGTATAGAATAGCATAATTTCAGGGATTCATAAAGCATTGTTCTTTCCAAATTGATTACTTTCGTGTTACAATTTTCATAGAGGTGGATCATGCTAATTAAACTTACCCATGAGCATTTACCGATTATTTCGGATTATATAGAGCAATTTCATGATGATGTCATCTATTTAATGAAACCAGTAGAATTATTTGCTACAGGAGACGCCAAAGGCGTCTTTTATGGCGCAATAGAAAATAATCAACTATTGGGTCTTTTTTATTTTTCAAACAAAAGTGTCCTCGCATTTCATACCTTGAGTCCTAAAGTGTTGGGGAGTCTAGATTTTTTGAAATCTATTAAAGCCCATAAGCCTAAATTTATCAAAGCGAATCAGGCGATGATCGATGGCGTATACAAACTGATTTGCAGAGCGGTCAGTGAAATCACCGAGTCGAAATCAACGCTCATGTATTATGAAGGCGGACCTACACCTATCGATTCACTGGAAGGTTTTGATTTGATCTCTGGGAAGCATGCTCTAGTTGACGAGTTGCTCGGCGATCTCAAGTTCTTCATCGATGTGGAATCTCATTTTGGTCGCCAAAGCAAAGCCATCAATGACATCGTTAAAACGTTTAAAGCCATGATAGAGGAAGAAAATTATCTTTTAGTGGTGAAAGACAGGGAAATGGTCGCTCAGGGACTGATTGAGGATGAAACTGAAAAGATGGGGATTCTTTCGGGGATCTATGTGTCGCCTAAGTATAGGAAGCTCGGTTTAGGAGAACGCGTCTCGCGCGAGCTTACGAGCCGTTTGGTGAGTCGTGATAAACGCGCAGTTCTATTCGTAAAGAACAACAACTCAAATGCGAGAAGACTTTATGAGAAAATCGGGTACAAATCCATTAAGCAGTATGCTGTCCTCACGATTAGCTACTGAGTGATTGCTGATAAATAGAATAAACAGTGAATACACCCGCAGTTGGTGATAGGAGAGTAGATGAGAAAAATTGAAATAACCAAAAATGAATCTGAACAGAGGCTTGACCGTTTTTTGCTAAAGTATTTCAACGACACGACCCGCAGCAATATCTATAAATTGATCCGCAAAAAGGTTTTCAAAATCAATGGAAAACGCATCACCGATGAACAGTATTTTTTGCAGGAAAATGATGTTTTAGAAATCTTCTTATCAGAAGAATCCATCGAGGCGATGATTAAGCCCTTTGTGCCTGTTAAACCTGAAAAAATAGGGCTGGATATCGTCTATGAAGATGACGAGCTCCTCGTGCTCAATAAACCGAAGGGACTTTTAACACATCCCGATAAATCGGAGTATAAAAACACACTTGCCACCATGGTACATTTCTATTTAAAGGATTTATGTACCAACACATTTAGACCTGCACCTGTGCACCGTCTAGATAAGAACACCAGCGGTGTGGTCATCTTCGCGAAAACCTATGAAGCGTTAAAAAAGTTTAATGCACTGATGAGAGACCGAGCAGTTGAAAAGTATTATCTTTGCATTGTCCACGGAAAACTCACGAAGGCGGGCGAAGTTAAAGGGTATCTGATTAAGGATGAGGTGGCCAATAAAGTACGCATCGTTTCACATGATGACGATGAAGCGAAATACTGCCATTCCAAATACAAGCCGATCAAGACGTTTGGTGATTATACCTTAGTCGAAGTCGAGCTACTCACAGGTAGAAGCCACCAAATCAGAGCGTCCATGCAGTTGATCGGCCATTCCATCGTAGGTGACTATAAATACGGCGGACGAAAAATCGATGGCCATACGAATCAATTACTCCACAGCTATCGTATCATTTTAGAAGATAAAGTATTTGAAGCCCCTTCGTTAGAAATTGAGACGTTTATCAGCAACCATCAATAATAGGAGGCATTATGGTCGAGTCACTACAGGTCGTTAAAAAGTTAATAGAACGTTACGATTATTGTGGTGCACTGGAAGTTCTCAAAGAGAAAGGGATTGAGAACATGGATGCTGGAGTGCTCGTCAACTCGTGCCGATATGCCGTGAATTTCGACTTTGCGACAGCTCGAAAGTACCTAAAGAATCTCTCGGGAGAGGCGCTAAAAAATCCCGAGGTTAAAGCGCTGATCGAGAATTTGGACCTGCTGAATAACGGTCACCCTGATGTACTGATGTCGGAGCTTTTAGAAAATCTCAAGTTTCAAATCGTCAATGAGGAGTACATCGATTTTCTAGGAAGGGTATACCGGTTTAAAGAAGCCATCTATAAGTATATGTTCATTAAAAGCCAATTGCCGGATCGCAGCTTTACCTTTCAAATGCGTTTTCTGCAAAAAAAAGAGATTTTAAAGATTCTGAGGAATCACTACAAAATTTTTAATAGCAACTTGATATTTGCCCTGAATACGTACTTTAGAAAATACGATCGAAATAGTGGTGCAACAGAGCCGATTATAAGGCTGATGAACTCTGAAAAGATGAATCAGTTGATCGAACTCAGACATGATTCACTTATCGGCCATGGTTTTAAAGGCGTTAGTGCTGAAGAAATTCAAAGGGTTTACGGCAATCCTTATAATGTTCTCGATGATTTTCGGGCTTGCTTGCTGACTTTGGGAATCGAAGTTCAACGGTATAAGTATGCAGCACTCAATGAGATGATCATTTCCTTTTTAATAAAAGACTTTAACCATTTCATGAAGATAGATCCTAATGGCAATAATAACTTCGAATAACTCAATTATGGGAGGAAATGCAATGAAAGTTGACATTAAATCGTTTGGAACGTTTGAATGCAGCGCGGGTGATCGCTTTGAAACGCTTGCAAAGAAGCTTCAAAAGCCAGATCAACCCTTAATCGTCGCCGCAAAGTGTGGCAACCTGCTCAGGGAGTTGACCAATGAAATCGCAGACGACTGTGAAATGTCTTTTATTGATTTGAGCCATTCTGATGGTGAAAAAATCTATCAACGAAGCTTATCATTTTTGATGATTCGGTCAGCGCTTAAGTGTTTTGATGGAATCAAAGTGCGCGTTGAGCATTCCTTAAGCAAGGGTTTGTATTGCGAGTTCGACTACTCTAGACGGTTGACACACGAGGACTATGAGCTGATCCAAAAAGAGATGGAAGCCTATGTTGCAGCGGATCTGCCTTTTGAGAAAAAGAATTTAACGGTAGCGGAAGCTTCTAAAGCCTTTGCGGCGTACAACATGACTTCGAAAGTAGACTTGATGAAGTTTAGATCCAAAAGTGATATTCGCGTTTATGAGCTAGACGGAGTAATCAATTATTTTTACGGCTACATGGTGCCAAGTACCGGTTATTTGAAGTCGTTTGAGCTTTTAAAATACGATGATGGCATGATTTTAATGCACCCTACGAAATACAGCCCATTTGCGCCGCCACGTTTCGTGGAGTCACCGAAGATTGCAGAGGTCTTTAAGGAAAGTGAACAATGGTCCGATATTATGGGAATCGGTTACGTAAGTAACCTAAACACGCTAATAATAGATGACCAACATAAAGAGCTAATCCAAATCGCGGAAGCGTTACATGAGAAGAAAATAGCCTCCATCGCGGATGAAATTACGAGGAGAAAGAAACGCGTCATCCTCATCGCAGGGCCTTCTTCCTCAGGAAAAACGACATTTGCGAACCGTTTAAGAATACAGCTGAAGGTCAATAACCTTCACCCGGTAACCATTTCCACAGACAACTATTTCGTCAACCGAGATAAGACGCCTCGAGATGAAAATGGGGACTACGATTTCGAAGCACTTGAAGCAGTTGATGTGGATCAGTTCAATAAAGACCTCACGGATTTGCTTGATGGTAATGAAGTCGAGCTACCTGTGTTTAATTTCCAGACGGGAACCAGGGAGTATCGCGGAAATAAACTTAAAATAACCGAGGATCAGCCGATTATCATCGAAGGGATCCATGGCTTAAATGATGCGTTGACCAGCAAACTATTTAAGCGTGACAAGTTTAAGATCTATGTCAGTGCGCTCACCCAGTTGAATATTGATGAGCATAATAGAATTCCCACCACTCAGACGAGACTATTAAGACGAATTGTGAGAGATAACCAATTTAGAGGCCATTCTGCGAAACGCACGATTGGCATGTGGGGTTCTGTAAGACGTGGCGAGGAGAAGAATATCTTTCCTTTCCAGGAAGAGGCAGATGAAGTGTTTAATACCGCGTTGCCATATGAACTCGCAATCCTTAAAAAGCATGCAATCCCATTATTAGAACAGATCGGTGTCGATGAACCAGAGTATTCTGAAGCATTGTTGCTAAGAAAGTTCTTAGGGTATTTTACCTCCATCGAAGATGATGATTTGGTACCGAAAGTATCGATTTTAAAGGAATTTATCGGCGGCAGTGGATTTGATTTGTAGGTGGTAATAATGGATGAAGTAAGAGAGAAGATCATAGAACGCCGTTCATATATCTTATCTGTTTTGATTGCGACGATTCTGGTAGCATTAAACACATGGGTTTTATTTGAGCAATTCTCTGATGTGTTGGACCAATATTTCTTAGTCGTTATTATCGGAAATATCGTTATTTGCTCTTTGCTGGCAAATGCGACCTATTATACGAGCAGAATTCGTATAGATGAACTGTATTTAAGCATATCGTTCTTTTTGTTTACCTTAATCGCAGACTACTTGGTGGCATTGGTGGTGCTCATGATTAGACCACCTCAGATGGATGTCCTTATTTCGCTGTTTATCGGATTAGGAAAGTGTTTCTTTATATTCGGCATCGTGGGGCTTAAGTGGCGTCACCAGTTAAGTCGGCTTTATAATAGTGTACTGGGAATGATGATGGTTAGCGTGATCATCTTTGCGCTCCATGTGCTTGCTGTCTATCTGATCATGGGTTCCAATTTTAACGTGGACACGGCCATCTTTCTTATCAATGGCCTTTCTGTCATGCTTCTCGTAGCACTTGAATATGAGTTGGTTCTAGAGGAGCGAAATCAAAATTCATTTGCGTTCTTATTTGCGTTCTCCATGATGCTGATTGCACAGCTCATGGTCACGTTGTCGAATAACAGCCTAGAGATTCAGATTCAGAGTCATATTCTTCAGGGGATAGGGTTAGGGTATTTCTTCTATTATGTGAATCGCAACAATATCCTGATTCCTGAAAAAGAGAAGCAAAGTCTGCAGCGGCAGTTCAACCTTTATTCTAAAAACCTGAAGAAGATAATCGACAAAAAGACCCATCAAGTCCGAGATGTGAATCAAAAGTTTATCGATGAGCTGGAGTATGCAAAGCAGATTCAGCAGTCCCTGTTACCTGCTGAAGACAGTGTATATCGTGATATCCAGTTGGTGTCGGGCTATTTTCCGTGTGAACGGCTAAGCGGAGATTTTTATGATCATTATCGACTGGATGATGACAATATTGCGCTTTATTTACTGGACGTATCGGGTCATGGTATTTCTGCAGCACTTCTTACCATGTTCAGTAACAATTACTTGAAATCCAACGATAAAAATCAACAACTTTTCAGGGGACTTAAGCCTGACCGGACCCTTAATTATTTCTATGATCAGTTTAATCAAATGAATTTTCCGGATGAAATGCACATGGTGGCATTCTATGCGACGTTAAACCTGAACACGAAGATGCTCACTTACTGCTCAGCAGGACTTAACTGTAGTCCCATTCGTTTTCGGAAAAACGGGAAAGTCGAATTTCTCGACAAAAGTGAAGGATTTCCCATCTGCAAACTCAGTGATTTTGTAACGCCTGATTATAAAAGCGAGCGCATTAAGCTTGAAAAGGGCGATCGTCTTCTGTTTTACACGGATGGATTGATCGATTTGGAAAAAAACAACACTTACGACCTTGACACCTTAATCCGATTTATCAAAAGTCACAAGCACGTGGATATCGAGACCTTGAATACGTTGATTACAGGTACGATCAATCCCATACGAGAATCGCTAAACGATGATATCACCTATATTTTAGTGGAAATCTAGTTCTATTGACGCATGGAAGTATTAGACTTATAATTAATTCGAAGGTTACAAAAAAAACGGGTAGGGTGACTATGAAAGAAATTCTCATCTTGAAAGATTTAGAACAAATAAAAGCCATTTCGCAGCAATACCGTTTAGACATCTTAGAAGCATTTGACAATCAAGCAAAGACAGCAAAACAAATCGCCGAAATGTTAGATGAGCCCCATGGAAGAGTGAATTATCACATAAAAATACTCGAAAAAGTGGGCATCATCGAATTGGTTCAGGAAGTGACAAAGTTTGGCGTCGTTGAAAAGTACTATTGTCCCGTCGCCTATAAGATCATCATAGACAGCAGTGCCGTGACCTTAGATGATGAGATGACAGACTCTATCAGCAACGTATCGGTTGCTTTCTTTGAGAGCATCTCGAAAGATTTCTATGAGTCCATTCAACATTATAGCGGTCCAATCACTCGAAAGGTTTCGCATTTCTCGGATTATTATATTACTGAGGCGGAAGCAAAAGAAATCAATGAAAAGGTATCCAACCTGTTGGACGAACTGCTTAAAGACAAAGAGGACCCAAGAGAAGGTGCTGTTAGACATTCTTTAGCAACCATGATGTTTGCCATGCCAGAAAAGGAATAATAAGATGAAGCAAAAGCTATTTTTGTCAGCAGTAATGGTTATTTTACTGCTGACATTTTTAAGTGGATGTAATCGCTCCGCTAAAGAGGAGACTTCACAAACGGATATTAAGCAAGATCCCATAGAGGAAAAATTAAAGGCAAATCCAGCGCTTTCGCGCTCAGGGGCCTTAATTGTCGCGTCTGAAGAAATCGATGGTGGGTTCAATCCCTTATTCCCAGCGTCAGACACGACCCATTGGATTGTGGATTTGGTGTTCGACCCTCTATTTTACTATGGCGCTGACGGCAATCTTGAAAATGGATTGGCAGAATCATTGGAACAGCAAGAGAATCGTTTGATTTATATCATGACCTTACGCCCAGGTATCGAGTTTCATAATGGCGCGGATTTGACTTCCAAGGATGTGGTATTCACTTACCAAACGCTACTGAATCCTTCATATGATGGGGCTTATAAGTCAGCTGTCACAAATCTGGAAAAAGTTGAAAGTGCGGTTGATGGGACAGTCACCTTTACCTTTAGGTCAGATGATCGCATGAATGAAAGGGCATTTACAGTGCCTATCCTTTCATATGACCATTATCGATTTAGCGAATGGCAAGCGTTTGTAAATAACGATGCTGTTCCAGTGGGTACAGGTGCATTCAAGTTTGACAACTACACAGAAAATGATAGCATCATACTGATTAAAAACACCGGATACTGGCAAAAACCACCGATGATTACTGGCATCGTAATCAGGGAAATGAGTGAAGCCGTGGCAAGCAAAGCCTTTGAAGAAGGTAGAATCGATTTGTACAGCATGACACCATCGCGCTCGTCGAGTAGTGGGGTTAGAACCCTTGATTATTCAGGCATCATCGTACAGAGCGACGATGTTATCACCATGATCGGCGTCAACACCTTGTCTCCAGTTTTATCCGAGTATAATGTCCGGAAAGCCCTTTTGATAGGAATGAATCGTGAGAACTTCGTCACGACGGAATGGGAAGGCTATGCTTCTGTCGTCGATACGATTACGACCAGTTTGATAGAGGCGCAATTGGGTAATCAGGATTCACGTTTTAAATACGACGCCGAAGAAGCGGCAAACTTACTCGAAGCGAGTGGTTGGCGTGATTCGGATGACGATGGTATTCGCGAGAAAAACAAAGTGAAGCTGAGCCTTGAATGGCAGGTGTTTGCTGATGTGGATTGGTCTTATAATCTAGCTGAAATGGCCGCAGCGGAATGGCGCAAGCTTGGAATAGAAGTCAACCTTGAGTTTTGCGATTATGAAAAGATGATGGCGGATCTTGAGGCAGGTGATATTCCCGATTTATGGAATTTTGCATGGCGTATGGATAATGATGCGAATCCGGCGGTTCTTTTTGGCAATGGAGAACCTAACTATAATTACACCGGCTATAATGATGGTGTGGCAAATCAAATCTTTCAGTCCATGAGAACGGCTTACACCTCTTTTGAATTCGAGGAGCTGATAGACCAGTGGCATATTTTGCAATCGGATTCGTTAGCCTATTTGCCGATTGCTAGGCCGTATTCGGTTTGGGTTTATAATACGCGGCTCAAGAATTTCGGATTCAGAGAAGGTGGCGATTGGACAGACTTCGTCAATACACTTGAGCTTGAAGTCCTTCAATAGGAGGCGAAATGATCACGAAATATAAAGTGAACGAGATAATGGATGCCCTGACGATTAACAGTTGGGGCATCATCGTTATAGATGATGATTATCGGAAGCGCGTACTTGAGCGAGATTTGTTTAATGTTTCGAATAGCCTATTTAAAAGTAGTTTACAGGGGGAACAAACCGTTCTGACCATCCTTGTTCCCTATGGGACTGAAGACGGTGAGAAACCAAAGGGTGATCAGTTTGGTAGGGTGGATCCGTCTGCCTGGTCCTTCGATTATCACAGAGAGGTAAAAACGCTTTTAAAAACACTTGAAGAGAGAATTTATGACACCTTAGGTCATCGTATCGAGGGGACGACACATTATGTTGACCAGTCGCCTTATAATGATCGTGAAATCGCTTTTTATTCAGGTCTAGGTCAGGTCGGTTACCATCACCTGCTGATCAATCCTGAATTGGGATCAAGCGTTTTCATCGGCTATATCATTTTTCCGAAGCGACTTTCCATAGAAGCATCTGCACTAACCAATTTTGAACAGCTTCCGGTATCGCTTGAATATGAGGGATGCAGGCACTGCGAAAAATGTTTGAGCGCATGTCCAACATCCGTGTGTGGTCCGAAGGGTGACATGAAATACTGCGTTTCAGCCCTCACACAGACGAAGGAAACAATTGAGGTGATTTACTTATCAAAGATGAGTAACCGCCTCTATGGCTGTAACATTTGTCAGCGTGTCTGTCCAGCAGGAATCCGTAAAACCCCTCACCCATCGGTCAGTATCCGAAACCCTAACTGGGTAGACTTGTTTTCATTATTAAGTATGACACAAAAGGAGTTCAAGGCAGCCTATGGACATATGGGGTTTTCATGGCGAGGGCTGTGGGTGCTGAAACGAAATGCCTTGGTCGTGTTGGGCAATCATGGAGGTACTGAAGTCTTAAGACAGTTAGATGCGTATAAATGGTTGAATGATGATCAACGATTAGCGCCATATTACAAAAGGGCAATAAATGCGTTAAGATACCGGAACTTTAAACATTCTGACACATCCGGATAAAGCGGGACGTTTTTTATTTTCATCAGGTGTATGAGATGTTATACTATTACCGAACAATCACTTATATGGAGGGATGACGATGTCAAATGTACATGAGTTAAAGTATTTGCAAGATCAGGTTCAAGAATTGAAAGATCAAGGGGTCTATCGAGTACTGCCTATATTAGAAGGTGCAAATGAAGCTGAAGTCATTTTGAATGGAAAGAAAGTCATCAACTTGTCATCAAACAATTACCTTGGTTTTGCTAGCCATCCGAAGCTCAAAAAAGCAGCGATTGAAGCTGTTGAAAAGTATGGTGTGGGTTCAGGTGCGGTAAGAACCATCATCGGAAATATGGACATCCATGAAGAGCTCGAAAAGAAACTGGCTGTTTTTAAGCGTGAAGAAGCGGTTATGGTATTCCAATCTGGCTTCAACTGCAACGCAGGGGCTATCCAAGCCATTACAAATAAAGGAGATTTGATTATCTCGGATGAATTAAACCACGCCAGTATCATCGATGGCGTCAAGCTTTCAAAAGCTGACAAGGCGGTTTACAAACACAGCGACATGGCTGATTTGGAGCGCGTATTGATCGAAAGACGGTCACAATATGAAAATTGCTTAATCATCACCGATGGCGTTTTCAGTATGGATGGCGATATTGCTAAATTACCGGAAATCGTTGAGTTAGCTGAAAAATATAACTGTATGACATACGTGGATGACGCGCATGGTTCTGGTGTACTTGGAGAGAGCGGCAGGGGTACGGTAGACCACTTCCACTTACATGGACGAATCGATTTTTCCATCGGAACCCTTTCGAAGGCAATCGGCGTAATCGGCGGCTATGTGGCTGGATCTAAAGTGATGAAGGAGTGGTTATTACACCGCGGCAGACCTTTACTTTTTAGTACTTCATTACCACCTGCAGCAGTGGGTGCCATCATGGAAGCAGTGGATCTGCTTAGTAGCACCACAGAGTATACGGATCGTCTGTGGCACAATGCCCGATTCTTCAAAGCTGAACTTGGAAAGCTCGGTTTCAACACCGGTGCTAGTGAAACGCCTATCACACCTGTTATCGTCGGTGACGAGGCTAAAACCGTTGCCTTTTCAAAGCGCATGTTAGAAATGGGCGTTTTCGTATCGCCAATCGTTTTCCCAACAGTCCCTAAGGGAACAGGACGGGTACGTTGCATGGTTACAGCGGGTCACACTGAAGAACAGCTCGTAAGAGCCGTTGCAGTATTTGAACAAGTCGGCAAGGAAATGGGTTTAATCTAAACTAGCCATGTAAACATGACCCTAACAATTCCATGAATTGTTAGGGTCATTTCTTTATGAGCCATTATAATTTAATCGTAAAGATATCTTCTTTGATTTTATCGCGTATGTTGGGGTATAATGGAATAGAAGATATTAGTTGAAGTATAGCGATGGAGGGTGTTTGGGATGGATAACAAGCAAGGTATTTTATTGGAAAGTGGTACAGGAGAGGTTGAAATTTTGCATTTTACCGTGGCAGGCGTCCACTATGCAATCAATGTTGTAAAAGTTAAAGAATTGCTTCAAATTGAAAATATTGCTAAAATTCCAAATTCGCATCCAGCCGTATCGGGTATTTCATTAATCCGAGGTGAAATGATTTCCATCGTAGACTTGCTCTATGTTTTAGAAAATCAAAAAAATCAAAATGTCAAAAACAGCATGACGCTGGTGTGTGAGTTCAATAAAATCAAAGTAGGATTTGCCATCGATACCGTACTCGGTATCAATCGTATCGGTTGGAATATGATTCTCAAACCGGACAACCTCACTTCCAACTCACTGATCATCGGAAATATCAATCTGAATAACCAAATCATTATGCTTTTGGATTTTGAGAAAATAGTGATGGATATCAACCCTAATACAGGCATCAATATGGACCGTATCAAGGAAATCGAAGTCAAAGACCGCTCAAGAATCAAAGTGGCGCTCGCGGACGACTCGCCGATGATTCGAAAGGTCCTTTTAGACACGCTTACTAAGGCGGGATTCACGAAGCTCAAATTCTTTGATGACGGCATGCAAGCCTATGAATACCTTGCCATGTTGGCTGAAAAGCGTGGCGACCAGTTTATGAATGAAATTGATCTTCTGATTACGGATATTGAGATGCCACAGCTTGATGGTCATGCATTGACCAGAAGGATCAAAGAACATCGAATTTTAAAAAAATTACCAGTCATCATCTTCTCATCTTTAATAACGGATGACCTGATGCACAAAGGGGATGCTGTTGGAGCGGATGCCCAAATGAGCAAACCCGAAATCGAAAACCTGGTTAAACTCATCGATAAAATTTTAGATGTTAAAAAGTGATAAAGATCACAGAGCGCAGTGCTATAAAGCATTGCGTTTTTTTTATTCGTAAAGGTTGACGCTAACAATTACTAAGAGTATAATAAATCGAGTGAAAAGTTTAATGATAGTAAACAAGCAAAGGAGGGACGATTGTGCAAATTGGCGAGAAAATAAAACGGCTCAGGCTGGAGAATAATTTGACTCAAGAAGAGTTGGCTGACCGCTGTGAACTGTCAAAAGGTTTTATATCCCAACTTGAACGTGATATGACGTCACCTTCGATTGCGAGCTTAGTGGATATACTAGAGAGTCTCGGAACTAACCTTCAGGCGTTTTTTAGTGAAACGGTGGACGAAAAAATCGTATTTAAACCAGAGGATTTCTTCGAAAAGGAAAATGAAGAAATTGGATATAAACTTGAATGGATTATTCCTAACGCACAGAAAAACATGATGGAACCCATTCTACTAACGTTAGCGCCGAACGGTGCTTATGATGAACATGAACCTCATGTGGGTGAGGAATTTGGTTATGTGCTCTCCGGATCTGTGGTGATTAAGCTCGGCAATAAGAAGTATATCGCTAAAGCAGGAGATTCATTTTATTATAAAGCGAACAAGGGGCATGAAATCGTCAACAAAGGAAGACGAGAAGCGGTACTTCTTTTGGTGGGAACGCCACCTAATTTTTAGCATTCGGAGGCAGACGTGAGCGATAAAATAGTTAAAGGACTCAACATTACAAAAGAATTTAACGGCGTCGCCGTTGTTAAAAATATCGATTTTTGGGTGAAGAAAAACCAATTCTTAACGATTCTTGGACCCAGTGGATGCGGAAAGACCACGACACTAAGAATGATAGCGGGCTTTGAAATTCCCACTTCTGGAAAGCTGTATTTCGAGGGCCAAGAAATCACGAATACACCGCCTTATCTGAGACCCATCAATACTGTTTTTCAAAAGTATGCGCTTTTTCCGCATATGAACATCTACGAAAATATCGCATTTGGATTAAGAATCAAGAAGCTTCCTGAAAAGGAGATTGCGCTTAAAATATCTAAAATGCTTGAACTGGTTAATCTAAGAGGGTTCGAGAAGAGAAGTGTGGCGTCTTTATCTGGCGGTCAGCAGCAAAGAATCGCTATTGCGCGTGCGCTGGTAAATGAACCTAAGGTGCTTTTACTGGACGAACCTTTAGGCGCTTTGGACTTGAAGCTTAGAAAAGAAATGCAAATCGAACTTAAAAATATGCAAAAAGAGTTGGGAATTACTTTTGTTTATGTCACCCATGATCAAGAGGAAGCCCTCACCATGTCAGATAAAATTATCATTATGAACCACGGCGAAATTCAGCAAATCGGTTCTCCGACGGATATTTATAATGAACCGGAAAATGCTTTCGTGGCTGACTTTATCGGAGAAAGCAACATCTTCAAAGGGACGATGAATCGTGACCGTTACGTGACATTTGCAAACCGTGGTTTCGATTGTGTCGACTTCGGATTCGCACCGAATGCACCGGTAGACGTGGTGATTCGCCCCGAAGACGTAAGGCTCGTGGCGCCTTCGGCGGGACTTCTTACCGGTACAGTAAAATCAGTGGTATTTAAAGGGGTTCATTATGAAATGCTGGTAAATGAAGGTGATCGTGTTTGGATGGTGCATAGTACAACCATGGTTCCTGAGGGTGATGAAGTGGGCATTTGGCTGACACCAGATGATATCCATATCATGGATCAGGAGGTGTAATATGATCAAACGCTTATCATCAGGTCCTTATTTATTTTGGATGCTGATGTTTGTCATCGTACCGATCGTCATGATTTTAGCCTTTAGTATGGTTACTGTTACGTCAGGTGGTGACTGGTCCTTTTCGCTATCGAATTTTTCCAGGGCTTTTGATCCCATCTACATCGCCGTATTAGGAAGGTCATTGAAGATCGCTTTAGAAGCGACATTCATATGCTTTATTTTAGGGTATCCGATGGCGATGATTCTCGCTAAAATGCCTGTGAAATACCGTACGTTCTCCGTTATGCTGTTTGTCGTTCCCATGTGGATGAATTTTCTACTTAGAACCTATGCATGGATGACGATTCTGGGTAAAAACGGCATCATCAACGGTTTGTTATCGTTATTAGGACTACCAAATGTCACTTTCCTCTATACGGAGGGCGCCGTACTTTTAGGGATGGTTTACAACTTTTTGCCTTTTATGGTACTTCCCATCTATACGGTTTTGATGAAAATGGATCAAAGCTTAGTTGAAGCGGCGGAGGATCTGGGAGGCGATAAACGTACCGTGTTTAGAAAGGTCATTTTTCCTTTATCAATCCCAGGCATTTTATCGGGAGTATCCATGGTATTTATGCCATCCGTGAGCACCTTTGTCATCTCAAATCTCCTTTATGGTGGACAATACATGCTCATCGGTAACCTCATCGAGCAGCAGTTCCTCGTGGTAAACGATTGGAATTTCGGTTCTGCTGTGGCGATGATTCTCATGCTGTTGATTTTAGCTTCCATGGCGATCATGAATCGATTTGGTGGCGGAAATCCTGAGGAAAGGGGGGCAAATCTATGGTAAATAAGTGGATGAAACGCCTTTATACCGTACTGATCTTCGGATTTTTATATGCGCCCATCGCCGTATTAGCCGTTTTTTCTTTTAATGATTCAAAATCGACTGCCAAATGGGAAGGCTTTACGCTAGATTGGTATCAAAGCTTGTTTCAAAACAGTCTGATTATGAAATCTCTGTATTATACTGTGCTCGTGGCACTCATCGCATCTGTGGTGGCCACGATTATTGGCACATTTGCCGCCTTTGGCATCTTCTATATGAAAGCGTGGAAGCAAAAGGTCATACTCAACGTCAACTCGATTCCCATTCTCAATCCAGATATCGTAACGGGGATCTCGCTGATGACTTTATTTGTGGCACTTAACATGGAGTTAGGTTTGTTGACCATGATTATCGCACATGTCACCTTTTGTATTCCTTATGTCATCTTATCGGTTCTTCCGAAGTTCAAGCAAATGCCCAGCGAAATGCTGGAGGCTGCACTTGATTTAGGGGCGACTCCGTGGTACGCATTTAGAAAGGTCATCTTTCCGGAAATCAAGCCCGGAATTATCACTGGCGCACTGATCGCGTTTACCCTTTCTATTGATGACTTCGTCATCAGCTTCTTCACCACTGGAAATGGCGTAGGCAACCTATCCATCGCGATTTATTCCATGGCGCGCCGGGGAATCAAGCCAGAAATCAATGCCTTATCAACCTTAATGTTTATCGTCGTATTGGTGTTGATGTTAGTATTAAATAAAAGAACAAAAATTGAGGAAATTTAGTGAAGGGAGTATCTAATGAAAAAAATTGTTTCCATTGTTTTATTGATCGCATTATTTGCAACGCTTTTTACAGGCTGTAAGAGCGAAGACAAAATCGTACTGAACGTATACAATTGGGGTGATTATATCGATGAGGATATTTTCGAAACCTTTGAAGAAGAAACCGGAATTGAAATCAATTATGAAACCTATGCTACTAATGAAGAAATGTACACGAAGATAAAAAAAGGGGGAACGCAATATGATATCGCGATCCCATCCGATTATATGATCGAAAAAATGATTAAGGAAGATTTATTGGAGCCTATTGACTTAAGTAAAATTCCGAATTATGCTAATATTGATAGTCGTTTTAAAGGCTTAGATTTTGACCCGGAAAATAAGTATTCAGTCCCATATTTTTGGGGAACTGTTGGGATTATTTATAATACAGATCTCATAACTGAGCCTGTAGACTCATGGTCAGTTTTATGGGACGAAAAGTATTCTGGCATGTTTACCATGGTGGACTCACAAAGAGATTCAATCATGGTAGCCCTTAAAAAACTGGGTTACTCCATGAATACGAAAAATCTGGATGAGCTCGAAGCAGCTAAGCAAGCACTTATCGAACAAAAGCCTTTAGTTCTAGCTTATGTGGGCGATAACGTAAAAGACATGCTTATCAGCGAAGAGGCTGCCATGGCAGTGGTTTGGTCTGGAGAGGCAAGTGCCGTTATCCAGGAGTATGATAACTTCGCATATGCATTACCAAAAGAAGGATCAAACATGTGGTTTGATAACGTCATTATTCCTAAAGGTTCAAAGAATATCGAAGCAGCGCATCAATTTATCGATTTCTTATGTAGAGGCGATATCGGATTTAAGAATGCGGATTACGTAGGTTATGCAACCTGCAATACAGAAACGATGAAGCTGATTGATCAATCACTTATCGGCACGACATATGCTTATCCAGATTTGAAACTTTTAGAGAACTTTGAAATTTTCAGCGATCCAGGTGATTTTATCACGGAATATGATCGTATTTGGACAGAGATTAAAGCAAAGTAGTAATGATGAGCCCATTTTTAAATGGGCTTTTGTTTATCACCTTTTTGTTGATCAACTTAGTACAGGGGAGGCAATCATGATTATTGATGGAAAGGCAATTGCTGAGAGAATTAAAGGTAAAGCAAAGAATTGTTGCTCAGATTGTTACAGAAAACCAAACGCCGTCGCGTTTATTTTAGGCGAAAATCCATCTTCAGAAGCGTATTTGAGAATGATCGAACGCACTTTAAAAAGTGTCGATTTTGGTTATACATTAATTCGTCTCCCTGAAACCATCAGTGAGGAGGAGTTGCTTCAAAAGATTGTCGAAAAGAACTTGGATACTGAAGTAGATGGAATTCTCGTTCAGATGCCGCTACCAGATCACATCAGTGAAGAGCGTGTCATTATGACCATTGCACCAGAAAAGGATCTAGATGGTTTCCATCCGATTAATGCTGGTCGCCTGTTCAAAGGTGAAAAAGGAACAAGACCGTGCACACCTTTAGCGGTCATCACGATTTTCAAAGAGCTCGACATCGATTTGGAAGGAAAATATATCGTCGTTATCGGACGGAGCAACATCGTCGGTAAGCCATTAGCGGTTATGCTCATGCAAAATAACGCAACGGTGACGATCTGTCATTCTAAAACAGTTGACCTAGAAGAACACACACGAAAGGCGGATATCATCATCGTTGCAGTGGGAATTCCTAATTTCTTAACGCGTGATATGGTCACTGAGAAATCGATTGTCATCGATGTGGGCATTAACGAAGTGGATGGAAAAATCGTTGGCGATGTCGATTATGATAGTATGAAAGATTATGTTCACATGATTACACCTGTTCCTGGGGGTGTCGGTCCCGTTACAAATGCCGTGTTGCTACTCAACTTGATTGAACACTTCAGAGGGGTAGTCAGTTGAATTTCTTAGGCATGATTCTCACAGTAGGTTCATTAATTGGTGCGGTGGTCTACTTTATGAAAGATAAGGACTCAAAACCCATCAATGTCTATAAAGATTACGAGTTATTTTTAGAGGCGATGTCACAATACAAAGAAGAGCATGGTGACTACGCTAAGGACATCAAGAAGTTGACGTCATATCTTCCACCTGATTATGAAACGGATTTGAAGCGCTATGGTTTATCTCTTGATGGCAAGTTCTTGACGGTTAGTCATTTGTCTGAGCAAGAAGGACAAAAAATCATCAATGAAATTGGCGGTGGCTCTTATATCAATGGCATTTACACGTATTTAACACTAAGACGTGTGAATGAGCTCAGCAAGGTAATTCCCATCGCTCATTTTTCCATGAAGCCTGAGGGGAAATATACCACGACGACATTTATCACTTACGATACTAGCGGCTGTGTTGCAGAAGATAACGAAGTGATGGAGAAAAAGTGGGAGAACAAGTTCGCCACGTTTAAAGAGCCAGGTGTTTATACCATTCGCTTAAAAATTAGAGATAAGCATAATAACTGGTCAGATGTGTTTGAAAGAGAGATTAAAGTAACCGAAGAAAAGGGTGTCAGGGGAATTGAAGCTTATGATGGCTCGTTCTTTATGCTTTATAATAATGGACGGGTACTCTCTAGAGGGAAAAATGAGTTTGGTCAGTTAGGGATTGGCACACTCAATCCAGTCAGCGACTTACGTTATAACTCCATGCATGATTCTGTCGTGGATGTGGCTTGTGGTGAAGGGTTTAATGTCTTCAGGTTTCACGATGGTTCTGTGGGAACTTCTGGTACGAATCGCTATGGCGAGTTAGCCACCGGTGACAAGAATGCTCAGAAGACCATCAACAGTGTTTGGGGGCTTGAAAATATCAAGCAGATTTCTGCAGGGAAAAAATTTGCTGCCGCCCTTGATTATGAGGGAAATGTTTATGTATGGGGCGATAACTCCGATCATCAATTGATGAAGGAGGAGTTGCCTGATGCAGCACTCCCGATGAAACTGGAAAAAATTTCTGGTATTAAGCAAATCGCATGTGGTGCAACTTTTGGCCTTGCGTTAAAATACGATGGAACCGTTATGGCTTGGGGAGATAACACGTTCGGTCAGCTGGCTGTCGGTTATAAGGGAAGCATAAGTGAGCCAGTGGTGACGTTATACTCTAATGTGAAGAGTATCCATGCCGGGGATAAGTTTTCACTAGTCGTTACTGAAAGCGGGAAGGTTTTTGGATGTGGTAATAATGCTTTTGGACAGTTAGGGACAAAGGGAAAATCAGAAATTTTATTCCCGGTTGAGGTTTTGGGTATAAAAGATGTAGACACCCTACGTGTAAGGGAATCGCTGGTTGTGGCGGTGCTAAAGACTGGAAAAATCTATTTGTGGGGTAATTTTAACGGACCAGGCGCTAAACCGATGATGGATCCTGTTGAGCTACCTGGTATAAGTTATGCAAAAGCATACGCAAATAACGGTAAGAAGGTCTTTATACTGGATGGTGCTTATGATTTCCACGTTATCTCAGACCTGAGTGGAAAGTACGAAAAGAAGAAAATGTATGAAAATTTCCACGAATTTATGGAAATTGAGGGTTCAAAAGCGAAATAATCATGTATAATGACTGTAGGTTGCAATTTAGGTTAGGAGGATCTTATGCGAGAGAGAAGGAGAGCCCATAGGCTATCTTATAATGCCGTGATAAATATCGATGAAGTATATAATCAAGAGCACGTCATCAAAGGACAACGGGAATTTCCAATCACCATTTTAGATATTTCTAAGGGAGGAATCGGTTTTCTCGCAAAGGAAGAGCTTCCTGTCAATTTTTATTTCAATGCAAAAATTGATTTGGGAAACGGAAAGCAATTTTATAGTGTCCTGAAAATTTTGCGTGTGGAAGAGTTGGAAGAGGGCTACAACTATGGCTGTGAGTTTACGGGATTAGCCGATATCCTTTCAATTTATATTGATGAGTTTGAGCAAGAAAGCCAATCTTAAGAAGAAATGTATTAATCGGGCTACTGGGAACAGTAGCTTTTTTATTCTAGAAGGAAGTAAAAATGAAAGATTTAAGAAACATGTCAAAGCAGCAAATCATCAATTTTGTAGAAGCCTTAGGCGAGAAACCTTTTCGCGGGAAACAGGTCTATGAATGGGTCATCAAAGGCGTATCACAATTCGAGGAGATGGCAAACTTACCGAACGCATTAAGACAGAAGCTCTCTGAAGTGGCGATTTTGGACAACTATAAAATTATTCAGCAACTAAAAGCTAAGGATGGCACCATTAAAGTGCTGGGTGCACTTAAGGATGGAAACCTCGTCGAATCTGTATTTATGACCTATAAGCATGGTCACAGCGCCTGTATCTCCACTCAGGTTGGTTGTAAAATGAAGTGTTCGTTTTGTGCGTCAACACTTAATGGAATCGTGAGGAGCTTAACGGCTGGGGAGTACCTCGGTCAAATTTATGCACTTCAAAAATTGACTGGACACAGAATCGATAATGTCGTACTGATGGGAAGCGGTGAGCCGCTCGATAATTACGAGGAAAGTGTTCGCTTCATCAAAATGGTAACGGATGAGGATGGCCTAAATCTGTCAGGACGGAGTATTACTTTATCAACCTGTGGGCTAGTGCCTGAGATTTATAAGCTTGCAGATGAAAAATTCGCCATTACACTGGCCATATCACTTCATAACCCGTTCCAAGAAGAGCGGATGGAGATTATGCCCATTTCTAAGCGTTATCCTATAAAAGAGCTTCTTAAAGCAGTCGAGTATTATGCTGAAAAGACCGGACGACGTGTGACGTTTGAATATGCTTTGATTGCTGGAGTAAACGACACTGAGCTCCACGCAGAGCAGTTGGGGAGCCTGTTAAGGGGCAAGCTCGTCCACGTGAACTTGATACCCGTTAACGCAGTTGAAGAAAAAGCGTTTAAACCGTCACAAAACGATCAAATTAATCGATTCAAAACGATATTATTGGATAAATATAGAATCAACACCACCGTTCGAAGGGAATTGGGCTCAGACATTAATGCCGCATGTGGACAGCTCAGAAATAGTCATTTGAAATCCGAATGATTATTCTGAAAATTTTTTTAATGTTTTTGAAGGAAATTGGCTCATGTACCTAGAATAATACATTCAAGTGTTTAATTCGAAGGAGGAGATTAAAATGGTTACTTTAATTGCAGGCAAAAAAGGTTCTGGTAAGACTAAAGACATTGTAAAAAAAGCAAATGAAGAGCTATCGGGATCGAAGGGCAATATGATTTTTATCGATGATGACAATCGTGCGATGTATGATTTACATCATGATATCCGTTTTATCAATCTCAGTGAGTTTCCAGTAAGCAGTGCATGTGAATTTATCGGATTTATATGTGGCCTAATCTCCAACAACTACGATATTGAAAAGATCTACATTGATGGCATCCTTAATACGGTTAAAATGACTGAAGAAGAGTTAACGGGGTTCTTTGCAAAAATTGACGATTTGTCAACGGCATTTAGCATGGATTTCATCGTGACACTTAATTATGAAAATGAAATTCCACAGGGTCTTCACCGATTTTTGAATTAAAAGATAGAAAAGAACTTCAATTATATGTGACAAATGAGGAATAAATATATAAAATCCCATGACTTCGATAAAATGCGGTTAAACACTTTCGATTCCATGGGATTTTTTATGCGATTTGACAGTTGACCTTAGGCGTATGCGGTTAGACGAATTTCTTACCGAGGTATTTTTTGATAGTTTCCTCATCCGAATAAGCATCGACGAAAACCTCGACATCCGTTTCTTCAAAATAGACCCTGATTTCTGCATCACCAGCTTTAAAGGCTTTAATCACAGTATCTTCATTCAGTTCTCTTATTTTGTTTTTATGGTGCTTGATTTTTTCATGCTCTTTTACATACATAGAACCTGTAATACCGATTATCTTTGAATATCGATTCATCTTTCTTCTCCAAATGTTAATATACACCATTATAACTGACGAAACGCAACCTGTCATGGAAAAGTGAATTTTTGAACAAAAGTTTACGAAATGATATGAATAATTTAATCTTTTTGGCCTGTCATTTTGCTATAATTGTTATGGACGAAACGCAATCTGGAAGGAGACAGTTTATGAAGCGCAATAAGAAAATTATGGTCTGTGTGACTCAGCAAAAGTCCTGTGAGCGTTTAATCGATTACGGAACGAAGCTAATCGCTGATGAAGCAGATGAACTCCACGTGATTCATGTCGTCAAAGAGAATTGGAAGTATTTTGGTCAACTTGAAGAAAAGGACGCTTTAGACTATCTGTTTGAAGTATCCAAGGAGAAAGAAGCGATGCTAACGGTGATCAAAGCGAAAGACATCGAAAAGGCACTTTCTCAGTTTGCAACTAAAAATGAAATCACCGATGTGGTAATGGGAGAATCTCTTGAGGCTTCAGAGCAGCAAAATATGATTAGACGTCTTCAAGAAAAAATGAAGCATCCAGTTCACTTTTTGATTGTTCCGATTCATTTTGATGACGATTCAGAAATCGTTTCATTATAGCCCCTCTTTACAAAAGCATCATAAGATGAACACCAATTCTCGCTCAGTGGAATTGGTGTTTTATTTTTTTTGGTCGACCGATAAAAATTTATTTGTACATTTGTTACAAATTATTTAAAAATGTTTGAAGATTCAGAAAAAAGGCTATAAAATCATTGTTGAGATGGGATAAACCCTCAAACAAAAATTAGGAGGCGTAACATGAAAAAGGTACTAAGTATTTTCCTCGTGCTGGTAATGATTTTTTCTATGTCGACGGTATCCATGGCTGCTGACACTGTGGTAAATTTGACCATTGTTCACACAAATGATACCCATGCACGAATTGAGTCTGGTAAAGATATCATGGGTTTTGCTAAGATTTCTGCTAAAGTTAATCAGCTGCGTGCTGCTAACCCGAATCTACTATTGGTAGATGTCGGAGACACGTTCCATGGACAAACCATCGCAACTTTAGTTGAAGGTAAGTCAGTTGTGGACGTCATGAATGCGATGAAGTATGATGTTATGGTTCCTGGAAACCACGATTTCAACTACGGTCAGGACCGTTTGTTGGAATTAGCGGATATGCTTAATTTCCCGATCATTTCTGGTAATATCACTAAAGCAGACGGTTCAGATTACTTAGAAGGCACTTATATTAAAGAAATTGGTGGTTTAAAAGTAGGCTTCTTTGGATTGACCACACCTGAAACGGCTTATAAAACACATCCTAAAAATGTTGAAGGGTTAACCTTTGAAAACCCTATCACAAAAGCGCAAGAAATGGTAAATGCGCTTAAAGGTAAAGTAGACATCATCGTATGTGTTGGTCATATCGGAGAAGATGAAGGTTCGGAATTTACGTCTAAGAAAATCATCAACGCAGTAGATGGAATCGATGTCTTTTTAGATGGTCATTCACATACGGTTAAACCTGAAGGCGAAATGGTCAAGAATACCTTATTAGCACAAACAGGCTCATATGATGCAAATCTAGGCGTCGTAACACTTACTGTTACAAACGGTAAAATCACTGCTAAAAAAGCTGAATTGGTTACGACAGCACAAACGGCAGATCTTGTAGCGGATCAAGCGATTTTAGATGTAATCGCAGACGTGGTGGCTGCTAATAAGTTGATCACTGAGGTAAAAGTTGGAACAAGCAGCGCTTTCCTCGAAGGCACACGCGAGAAAGTTAGAACTGGTGAGACCAATTTAGGTAACGTCATCACGAATGCGATGCTCTATGAAACGGGCGCTCAAATCGCCATCACCAACGGCGGAGGTATCAGAGCCTCAATTGAGCCAGGTGAGTTGACAGTAGGCGATATTATCACGGTATTGCCATTTGGTAACTACATCGTAACACTTGATGTTAAAGGGTCTGATCTTATCGCTGCACTTGAAAATGGTTTAACAGACTATCCAGCCGCGAAAGGTGCATTCCCTCATGTCGCAGGTATCAGCTATACGTTTGACGCATCGAAACCAGCTGGACAAAGAATCGTAAGTGTTATGTTTGGCGATCAACCACTTGATCCTAATGCCACTTATTCTGTAGCAACAAACGATTTTATGGCAGCTGGCGGTGACCAATATGTAACGCTGGGCAAATCACCTCAAACAGGCGAATATGCAGCTTTAGATGAAGCAGTCATCAGCTTAGTGAAGAAGCTTGATCCGGGCTTAGTGCTCATGCAAAATCGCGTAAATGTCATAAATGTTCCTGTGGCTGAAGAGGAAGAACCTTCAACAAGTGAAACTTATACTGTTGTTGCAGGCGATGTACTCTGGAAAATCGCGCAAAAATTTAGTACCACATGGGAAAAAATTGCTGAACTCAACAAGTTGGCAAATCCTAACTTGATTTTCCCAGGTGATCAACTCGTTCTTCCTAAATAATGATTAAAAATTAAGGCTGCTTTGGCAGCCTTTTTTAATGCAACCTTTACTTTCCATTAGAATTCAGTATGTGTTAAAATAGAATAGAGAGTTTGGAGGCATCATGCATTATAATAAATACAGCAATGCTCTAATGAAACGATTTGGAGAAAAAGTATATAAAATCCCCATCAATTTGCCGATAACTTGCCCGAATCGCGATGGTAGCATCGGCAAAGGTGGCTGTGCATTTTGTGGAGAGATTGGCGCTGGCTTTGAAGCACAAGAGAGCTGTCACTCGGTGTCAAAACAGCTTGCCGATAATATAGCCGTGATAGCGCCTAAATACCATGCGCGAAAATTTATAGCCTATTTTCAGAACTACACGAACACCTATATGGAACTAGATCGTTTCAAAGCCTTTACTGAAGAAGCGGCTGGGTTTCCAGATGTCATCGGTATCAGTGTTTCCACTAGACCAGACTGTATTTCAGAGCCGTATTTAGCACATCTGAAGCAGCTCTCGACCGCTTATGGACTGGCCATCGAAATTGAACTTGGTCTTCAAACGGTTAACGAAGCCTCTCTACTTAAACTCAATAGAGGTCACGGCGTTTCTGAGTTCTTAACTGCTGTGAAATTGGTTCAAGCATTTGGGTTTACCATATGTACCCACTTGATCGGCAATATTCCATGGGATACTGAAGAAGACCTTTATGAGGCCGCCCGCTTAATCAACCATTTGAAAATCGATGCAGTAAAGCTTCACTCCCTGTACATTTTGAAAGAGTCGCTTTTGGGACAATGGTACACAAACGGCGAATTTTCCATGATCGATGCGGATACCTATATCCAGCGTGTCATTCATTTCCTTAGAATACTGAATCCAGAAATAACCATCCAACGCTTATTTGGGAGAGCGCCGGAAAGCATGACATTATTTTGCAATTGGGGGATGAGTTGGCGAAAACTGCAAAATGAGCTGGATCATAGAATGACCATTTTAGGTGTCAAACAGGGGGATTTATACGAAGAATAATACTAGGAGGCGAATTATGAACGTTATCAAAGAATGGAAAACGCTTCTAATTCCTTATGAACAAGCAGTAGAAGAACTTAAGGTTAAATTTAAATCGATCCGTAATCAATATCGTGAGCTTAACGAATACTCGCCAATCGAGTTCGTCATGGGTCGCGTTAAAAAAATTTCCAGTATCATAGAGAAAGCAGAGCGCCGCAGTATCCCCATGGAGCACCTTGAAGAGCAAATGGAAGATATTGCCGGAATTCGCATCATGTGCCAATTTATCGATGACATCTACGAAGTGGTGAATCTCATCAGAGAAAGAAGTGGCAAGGATTTTACAGTACTCTATGAAAAGGATTACATAAAAAATCCTAAAGACAGTGGCTATAAAAGCTATCACATTATCATCAAATACCCAGTACAAACCGCTTTGGGCACTAAAGAAATTTTAGCAGAGCTTCAGATTCGTACACTCGCCATGAATTTTTGGGCCACGATAGAACACTCCCTAAACTATAAATATAAATCCCATATACCGGAAGATATTATCGAAAGACTTAGAAACTCTGCCCTCGCAGCGACTAGACTCGATGAGGAGATGATGGAGATCAGCCGAGAGGTCATCAATGCACAATTGATGTTTGAGGAAAAATCCAATACGATTCGCGACATCGTAACGAATATCCAGCTATTATTTACTCAAGGCAAAGAAATTGAAGCACTAGATTTCCAGCAACGTTTCGATAATATTAAAAATAACGACAATATGTTCGAGTTTGAGCTACTATTGACGGAAATCAAAAAGAGCTTGCCACGTTACAATCAGTTTGAAAAGGGAAGATTGATATGAAACGGTGGATGAACAATCTGTTCATGAAGGATTTTAGACGTGTAGTGGAAGCTTACGAATTGATTCAGGAGGGAGATCGGATCTTGGTCGGCGTTTCAGGGGGCAAAGACAGCTCTCTCCTCTTTTATGCACTGAGTGAATATCAGAAAATTAGTGAAGTTCATTATGACGTTCAAGGGATCGTCGTGGACCATGGTTTATTAGGAAATATCGAGGCTTATACAGAATTTTGTACACAGAACAGCCTACCGCTTCAAATCCATGAGGAGCACTACGCCATGCAGTTTGCCGAAAGACAGACCGGCTCAGTGTGCTACACATGTGCTCGGATTCGAAAGGGGATTCTCAAGCGATATGCCCTTGAGAATGGCTTTAATAAAATCGCTTTTGGGCACACAAAAGATGATTGTGTAGAAACCTTTATGATGAACATCATGAAGCATGGACGATTGAGCGCCATGGCACCCAAGACCGAATCTGAAGAGGGGATCGAGATCATTAGGCCCTTAATCGGGTTATCCGAGTCGAATATTATAAAGGCAGTGGCGATTCTTGGATTTCCTCTGATGAAGGATTTATGCAAACATGCCGAGGGGCGTCTTAGAAGTAATGCGGAACGTTTAATTAGCGAAATTGAATTGACAGTTCCAGACTTTTCCGATAAAGTGATACAAGCGTTAAGCAATGTTGATTATAAGCGATTATTATAGTAAGGGATGAATCATGGCAATCTTTGCAATAGGTGATCTACACCTGAGTTTTGGTACAGATAAGCCCATGGAGGTTTTCGGGGCACACTGGGAAGCGCATTACGATAAAATCAAGTTGGATTGGTGCGAACGGGTTACAGATGACGATGTGGTGATAATTCCAGGTGATATTTCCTGGGCGATCACGTTTGAGGGTGCAAAAATCGATCTGGATTGGATAGAATCATTACCCGGAAAGAAAATACTGTTCAAAGGGAACCACGACTATTGGTGGGTATCGAAGACGAAGATGGATCCTTGCTATAAGACCATCACCTTTGTGCACAATGGCTATGCTTCCTACGGCAATCTCGCGATTTGTGGCACGAGGGGCTGGACATGCCCAGGTGAAGAGTTCACAGCTGAGGACGAAAAGGTATACAAACGTGAATTGCTAAGATTAGAAAACTCCATTACACAGGCAAAACGCGATGGGTATACAGAGATTCTAGGTGTCTTACATTTTCCTCCAACGAATGAAAAGAAGGAACCTTCTGGCTTTACTGCCTTGTTCAGCAAATATGAAGTCAAAAAGGTTATTTATGGACATATACATGGTAAGTCGAATTTTAGAGGCGCACTCAATGGCCTCTATAATGGCACAGAGTACATTTTAACGTCATGTGACTACTTATCGTTTAAATTATTTACCTTAGAGGGTTAGAAAGGTCTTAGATTGAAATCATTAACGAAAAGCAACATGGAAATTATCTTATCCAAACGGTTGGCATTTATTGAACAACTGGAAAAAGGTCTACTCGATAAAGAAGCCTTTATCACATTAAACTATGAACTGGTAAAATCTCTGGGACACATAACCACTACGATAAAGTCTTTAGAAGAAGGGGTCGTTAAGTACCACTATTTTAATGCCATGGCAAAGATGAAAATGCTGGAAGCCGATCAAGTGGTTTTTCAGAATGAAAGACAGTATCAAGCGTTACAAGAAGAGGCCTTTTCGCTTTATGTAAAAAAGGACCGGATTACACTTCAAATGCTGGAATTAGAAGGTTTTAACCAGATCGATGCCTATTACATCAACATGAATTCCAAAACATTGGAAGGACAGATTTACGAAATCAAGTTTAATTCACTGGAAAAAGTGGTATTACATTCAAGAGATCGTAAAATTTTATATAAGTTAAGAATGGCAGGATGTTTTCATGAAGAGCAAATGGCCTCAGTCGTCGATACTTATATCAATACTCGGGTTTATTGAAAGGGGGCGCCACCATGGAAAATTTTGATGATCTAAAAGTAGGTTTGGTTCACACACTTCAAAAGAAAGTCACGATTGATGACACTGCGCTTAATTATGGCAGTGGAAAAATTCAAAATTTATTTGCGACACCTAAACTTGTAGCATTTATGGTTGAAGCGAGTTCACAGCTCATGGACCCATTGTTACCGGAAGGTTTCATTTCTATAGGCCATCATGTGGAGGTCGACCACTTCAAACCGACACTTTTAGGAGCTACAGTAACGATTGAAGTCAAAATCGAAAAAATTGAAAATGGTAAGTACACATTATCGATGCGTGCCTATGACGAGTATGGTCAAATTGGAAGAGGAAATCATACGCGAAGTGTCGTACCGTATAATCGATTAATGGAGAAAGCAGAAAATAGAGAAAGAGAACCATTCCCAGAGGAGTAATATGCTAAAACTAGATAATTTTGAGGCCATTATCTTTGATTTGGATGGCACACTAATTGATTCGATGTGGATCTGGAAACAGATTGACATCGATTTTCTTGAAAAGAGAAATATTGTATTGCCCGATGACTTGCAAAAAGACATCGAAGGCATGAGCTTCACAGAAACAGCGCATTATTTCATCGAACGCTTTGCACTAGATGAATCACTTGAAGAGATTCAGCGTGAATGGAATGAGATGGCAAAGCAGTTCTATAGAAATCATATTCCACTGAAAGAGCAAGTCTTTGAGGTGATTCAATATGCGCTTACTAAGGGAATTAAATTAGGAATCGGTACGAGCAATTCGAGGGAGCTGCTTCACGAAGTGATGGAAGCGCATGGTTTGACCGCGTGGTTTGAATCCGTACGCACATCCTGTGAGGTGGCAAAAGGAAAACCAAGTCCTGATATTTTCTTAAAGGTTGCTGAGGATTTAAAAGTGAATCCGGAAAAGTGTTTAGTATTTGAGGACACGCATGCTGGCGTTATGGCAGCAAAGAATGCTGGAATGACAGTGTACGCCATCTATGATGATCTGTCAGCGCCCTATATGACGGCCATTAAACGCGATGCGGATGCTTATATCAATAGCTTTAGTGAAGTATTAGAAGGGTTATAAGGAGTTTACGTGAAAAAAGGCGAAGAAATTATTATACGAATCGATAAAATGAAATATCCAAATGTGGGAATCGGTCAGCTTGATGGACAGTCGATTAGAATAAAAGGCGCATTGACCAACCAGTTGATTAAAGGTCGTATCAGCAAAAAAAGAAGCGGAAAAATCGAAGCGCGTTTACTGGAAGTCGTAGAACGGTCACCTCTTGAGCAATCCTCCTTTTGTGAGCACTTTAATATTTGTGGTGGATGCATGCTCCAAACCTTTGACTATAAAGGTCAATTGGAACTTAAAAAGGATATGGTTAAAGCGTTATTTGAAGAAGCTGGGTATTCTATTCCCATCGATCTGGTCGTCGAGAGCCCAGAGCATTTTGAATACCGGAATAAAATGGAGTTTTCCTTTGGTGATGCCTATAAGGACGGACCATTAACTTTAGGCATGCATAAAAAGGGCCATCACCATGACGTGGTCGATGTCCCCATGTGTCATTTGGTAGATGAAGATTTTAGGTTAATTCTTCGTGAAGTGCTGAACTATGCAAAAACACAGGAACTGTTAAAGTTTAACAAACGGAGTAATCAAGGATTTTTGCGCCATCTGGTGGTTAGAAAAAGTAAAAGCACCGGCGAAATCATGATTGCATTATCTGCGACGACGCAAGCGTGTAATCCAAAAGGTGAAACTTTCGATGGTGCCCACTTCGTAGATTTTTTACGTGGCTTGAACTATTCTGGAACACTTGCGAGCATCCTTTATGTTAAAAATGATGGCCTCGGTGATGTTGTCTCAGGTGATATTGAATGCCTTTATGGACGTGATTATATCGTGGAACATTTGATGGGGCTGACATTCAATATTCATTTATACGCGTTCTTCCAAACGAATACTTTAGGTGCTGAAAGGTTGTACCAAACGGCAATCAATCTAATCCCTGACATGAACGAAAAAGTTTGTTTCGACCTTTTTAGTGGAACGGGTACCATCGGTCAAATCATGGCAAAACATGCAAAGACTGTCTATGGTATTGAATGGGTCAGCGAGGCGGTTGAGGTGGCGAGAGAGAATGCCACTATTAATAAACTGGATAACTGTACGTTTATTTGTGGGGATGTTTTTGAGAAACTCTCTGAAATCGAAGAAAAGCCCGATGTCATCGTCGTCGATCCTCCCCGTAGCGGAATGGGTGAAAAAACCACTAAGGCCGTGGCCGCCTATGATATTCCACAAATCGTGTACGTCTCATGTAACCCTGCAACCCTGCTGGATGATTTGCTGGTATTCGCTAAATGTGGTTACTATGCTGAGAGTCTTAGTATCGTGGACATGTTCCCCTGGACGGGTGGCGTGGAGAGTATTGTAAAGCTACAAAAGAAATCTATGTAGAAATCGTTGAATTTACACACTTTGTCAAGTTTTGGACCTTTGAAGTGAAACCCGATTTATCAAGAGAAAAGCATCTTGTGAGTCGAATGAGCGTTTCAGCTGGTGTATACCTGGACGTAGGGTACACAAAGCAATTTATAGATGAAAATGAATAATATAGTCAAGATATTTAGGGATGCTTATACAATGAGTGTCCCTTTTTCTATGTAAATTAAGGAGGACTAAAATGGCAGAGATTATCGCAATAGCAAATCAAAAAGGTGGCGTTGCCAAAACGACTACAACTCTTAATCTAGGATATTCCTTGATGAAGCTTGGGAAAAAAGTCTTGATGATCGACTTTGATGCCCAAGCCAATTTGACAACTTGCTTTGGTATCGATGAACCCAATTTAATCGAAACAAACATAGCACATCTCATGATTGCGAAAATGAATGAAGAAGTTGTGCCGTCTAAATCACAGTATATCGTGTCGAGTAATGGCATTGATTTAATTTCCTCAAGTATTTACTTATCTGTCGTAGATGCCAATTTGCGTCTTGAAATGGGAAGCGAACGGATTTTATACGAGATTCTCGAACCCTTGAAAACGGATTACGATTACATCATCATTGATACGTCACCTTCACTTGGCTCTTTGACCATTAATGCACTCAGCGCAGCAGATAGTGTAATCATCACGGTGAATCCTCAATTACTTGCCATGATGGGGCTACAAGATTTCCTGAAGACTACAAAAAAGATTCAAAAGAGAATCAACTCCAGGTTATCTATAAAAGGCATCCTACTTACGATGTGTGATTCAAGAACCAATCTCTCTAAGATTTTGTCTGATCAAATGAGTGAAGCCTATGATGGCGTCGTAAATATATTTGAGACACATATTCCTATGACGGTTAAGGTGGGAGAGGCCATCTATTACAGCAAGAGTATTGCAGAATATTCACCAACTTCAAAAGCAGGGATTGCATATGCCGACTTCGCAAAGGAGATGTTACTTTATGATGAAAGATAGTCCAAGACGGAAAATTGTTGATGCCATAGATTTTATGACTGGCGATAAGAATGAACCGCAAATTGTTGAAATAAACATTGAGAAAATTGTAGAATTTTCAGACCATCCTTTTCATCTCTACGAAGGTAAGCGACTAGACGATATGGTAGAGAGTATCAAGAGAAATGGCGTACTTAGTCCGGTCATCGTCAGAACTATTTCTTCTGGTAAATATGAGATGCTTGCCGGTCATAATAGAATGAATGCCGCGAAAATAGCAAACATAGATAAAATACCAGCTTTGATTAAAGAAAACTTATCCGATGAAGAGGCCTATATCTATGTCATAGAAACCAATTTGATGCAAAGGTCCTTTGGTGATCTGTATCCATCCGAAAAAGCGGTTATCCTTGAAATGCAGTATGATAAAGTCTCAAGCCAAGGCAAGAGAAATGATATTATTAGTGAATTGAAAGCACTTGAGCAGGGTGCAGATTTAGAATCAGTAGAGCCATCTACCGACAGTCGCGAAAGGCTTGCAAAAGAGTATGGCTTTTCAGGAAGAACCGTTGCAAGACTGTTGAGACTTAACAAATTAACAAGTGATTGGAAAGTCCAAGTGGACAATGAAGTGATCGCATTGATGACAGGTGTTGAACTATCGTATTTACCTGAGTCGCTTCAAAGTCATCTATATAATGAATGCAGTGATATGCATATAAAAATCAGCTTAAAAGATGCACAAATGCTTAAGGAACGTCATCAAGCAAAGGTATTAAGTAAAAATGAGTTAAGCAAATTGTTGATTGAAAAAGAAAAAAGCAAACTAAAGAATAAGGACTTTCAAAGCATCAAAGTATCTAAAGAGATTGTCAGCAAATACTTTGATGAAACTACGAGTAAAAAAGAGATGGAATCAATCATTGTACTGGCTTTACAAAAATATTTTACAGATCAAGAGGGGTGATGAAAAATGCGGAGTCTGAATTTGGACTATTATTATGGTAACGAGTCAGAACAATTTTCGTTTTTTCGGATTCCAAAAGTGTTGTTCACAGATGATCAATTTGCTGATCTATCGGCGGAGTCAAAAGTTCTGTATGGTATGCTGCTCGACCGTATGGGACTTTCCCGCGCAAATGGTTGGCTAGATTCACAAAACAGAGTCTATATTATATTCACCATTGAAGAGATTCAAGAGAATCTAAATTGCTCGAAGCAGAAGGCGGTAAATTTGATGGCCGAACTTGATGAGAAAAATGGTATCGGACTTATTGAGAAAAAGAGACAAGGTTTAGGCAAACCTAATATTTTGTATGTGAAGAATTTCATTTTACAAACAGCTGAAATTGTTGGAAATAAAGAAGACTTCAAGAAGTCTAATAATCATACTTCTGGAGGTATGAAAGATAGACTTCAAGAAGTCAAAAAAATAGACTTCAAGGAGTCTGAAAATCAAACTTCTAGAAGTGCGAAAATGGAACTTCAAGAAGTCTCAAAATTAGACCGTATTAATACTAATCTTAATCATACTGATTTTAGTGATATTGATTTGAATCATATCCAATCTAATCCTATCTTTGAGACGGATGGAAAGGATATGATCCAAAATAGAAATCGATTTGAAAGAATAATAAAAGACAATATCGAATATGAACGTACGTATCAGGATAATCGCATTAGCAACAAAGATGTTCGCAATATCATCGATATCATGATTGATGTATGTATGATGCCTGATGATGCCACCATAAAAGTCAATGGGATATCCATGCCTATTGGTATTGTCAGAGACCGATTTATGGAAATCAATTCTATGCATATTGAATACATCATCGATGCGCTTAATGAGAATCCATCGGATGTCAGGAATATCCGCTCATATCTGATTACGACAGTTTTTAATGCACCGACGACCTTATCGCAGTATTACCGATCTAAGGTGAACCGTGATTACAGCAGTGGTGTATTTTATAAAGGTGGTGACACATGCAAGAGCAGGTAAATGAAAAAACGATTGCATTTCAAGTCAATACAGTAAAATTTACGGCCAATGAACTGAAGAAAATAATTGCGCTCTATCTGAGGCATCAAAATCAAAAAAAAATAAACAAAAGGGGCAAAACATCTGTTAAGCCACTCGGGAAAACATCCTTAGAAAAATTGAGCAAGAAATACGATGGCCTTAAAAATATTGAAATCACTGAAAAGAATATCAAGGATTTTGAAAAAGTTGCAAAGAAGTATCATCTTGAATATGCTCTTAAAAAAGATGTTCAATCGAACCCACCGACATATTTTGTTTTCTTCAAAGGAAAAGATCTCGATGTCATCGATTTTGCATTCAAAGAATACTTGAAATCAAGTTTAGAGAAAACAAAAAGCGACCGGCCATCTGTTAAAGCGAAGCTAAAAGAAATGGTAGAAAAGGCAAAAACGTCAAATAAGAATAAAGTAAAAAAACATCAGAAGGAGCAGAGTTTATGACACCAGAGACAAAGAAGAACGTTTTAAAAGGATTGCCATATGCTCTGATCTTTTATGTTTTTAATCAAATTTCAGAATTGTTTCGATTGATAGAATCTGAGTCTTTAATCAATCGCTTTGCTCAGCTGCTGTTGCAACTGGGGAGACTCTTCGAGACACCACTTTTGAGCTTAAAGACAAGTGATTTGTTGGTTGGAATCCTAGGCAGTGCTTCTATATATCTATTGATTTACATAAAGGGCAAGAATGCAAAGAAATATAGAAAGGGCGCCGAATATGGTTCGGCAAGATGGGGAACACCAAAAGATATTAAGCCATACAGCGACCCTGAATTTGAGAGGAACGTGCTCTTGACTCAAAGTGAACGGTTGATGATGGACAGCAGACCTAAAAATCCTAAATACGCTCGAAATAAAAATGTGGTGGTCATCGGTGGATCTGGATCAGGTAAAACACGATTCTTTGTTAAACCGTATCTCATGCAAATGCATTCAAGTTATGTGATCACAGATCCTAAAGGGACACTGTTGATCGAATGCGGCAAACTTCTTGCAAGAGGCCGAGTATTAAAGACGGATAAAGGCAAAATAAGCTATGAACCTTACCGGATCAAAGTGCTCAACACCATTAACTTTAAGAAATCAATGCATTACAACCCTTTTGCTTACATTCACTCAGAAAAGGATATTCTGAAATTGGTCAGCACAATCATCGCCAATACTAAAGGTGAAGGTGAAAAAGCCAGTGAAGATTTTTGGGTGAAAGCTGAGAAATTATATTATACAGCTTTAATTGGCTATATTTACTATAAAGCACCACTTGAAGAACAGAACTTTACAACACTACTTGAGTTGATCAACGCGAGTGAAGCAAGAGAAGATGACGAGGACTTTAAAAACCCAGTGGATCTATTATTTGATGCACTGGAAAGAGAAGATCCTGGTCATTTTGCTGTTAGGCAGTATAAAAAATATAAACTGGCAGCGGGCAAAATATAATGCACCCCAAAGTCAAGACATGAAATTGAAATTTTTAAGTTAATCTCCCTTCGTGTTTTTATTTTAAGCAGCCTCAAGAAAGAACCTTTCTTCAAAAGCTTCTGCTGGGCATCGATCATCAATTGAACTGTGCGGTCTGTAGGTATTGTACTCGATTATATATTGATCTATATCACGTCTTAGATGACGTGGTGAAGAATATTCGTTGATATAAATTAAATCGTACTTCAGTGTCCTGAAAAAGCGTTCTGTGCGTACGTTATCTAACGCTTGACCTTTTCCATCCATTGAGATTTTGACATCTGCTGACTCTAAGAGTTTGATATAATCAGGGTTAGTAAAGTGGCTGCCTTGATCGCTATTAATTATTTCTGGTTTATGATTCTTCAGTGCTCGTTTCAGAGTGTTCATTACAAAAGGCTTATCGATGGTCGTTGAAAGCTCATAATCAACAATCATACGGCTATACCAGTCAATAATGATGAATAGATACAAGAAACCTTTGTCCATTCTGATATACGTAATATCAATCCCCCAAACCTGGTTCGGTCTGGTTATTGCAAGCCTCCTGAGAAGATATGGCCTAATGTACTGAGCATGATAGCGTTTACTGAGATTTGGCTTTGGATAGATAGTATAGACGCCCATAACCTTCATAAGTCTTTGGACACGTTTTCGATTGATTTCAAGCTTGTCGTCGCGTCTAATGACTTTTGTGATCGTTCTGTAACCCCATGTTTGATGCGCAGTATGAATCTCATCGATTCTTCTCATGATAAAAAGTTCTAGCTCTGTAAACATTTTGGTTTCAGGCACATCACGATACAAGCTGATTCTATTAATGCTTAGAAGATCAGCCTGACGTGTAATGGTTATTTTATTATCATCTAAATCAGCGAGACTTCTTCTTGAAATCGGGTCCGAGGATTTCTGTAGATTTTTTTTTCAACCAGTCGACTTCATAGGTCAACTGGCCAACTTTTCGCTCCAAATCAGCTATATGCGCTTCTTTTTCTTCAAGCTCCTTTTCGGCATCAGATGTTCCCTTCTTAAACACAACTGAAGCTCGATCCAGGAATTCCTGTTTCCAGCGTGTGACCATCACTGGACTAACATCGTATTTAGCTGCTAATTCACTTACAGTTGATGCTTCCGATAGTAACTCAAGTACTACCTTTGTTTTAAATTCTGCCGAGTAATGATTTCGTTTTCTCATGTTTTCATTATAACTTATTTTTTCATTTTTTGTGTCTCACCCTATGGGGTCATTATAGATAACATGACCATTAGACTTGAAGAATCAAAGCAGAAATTAGAAATGACAAAGAACCAGTTAAAAAGCGCTGAAGTAGAAGTCAAGAAACCATTTGATAAAGAAAAGGAGTTGAAAGAAAAAGTGACCAGACTTTCCGAACTAGATAGACAACTCAATATGCTAGAAAATGAACCGGTAAAAGTTGTTTCAGAACTGGATAAGGCAAAGGAATACATCATGGATTTTATTGCAAATGAATACGAAGAAGACCGTAAACCCTTTGAATTTGAAAATCTTGAACGCATCGAAATAGCCTATACCACAACAGAGGATGAAAAGCATGGTATCCAAGCCACCATTGATTTGGTGAATTTCGCAGTCAATACTTATGTGGATGACATCCTGGTGCTTACTGACAGCTATGGCAGTTTAAAAGAGTTAAATAACTACGCTCTACAGCACCTTGATTATGGATCACTTGTCTATGTGGATGATGTGGATATTGAACGTGTGGAAAAATTGACGATTGATAAAGATACAGACCTTGATGGTGTGGTTGATCGATATGATAGTGATTTTAGGGATTCGGATGTTATGACGAATGGTGATTTGGATGAAAAATCAAATGATAAATCGGGTGTAGAAAGGCCTTCAATACTGGGGCAACTTAAGAAGAATCAGGAGAAGATTAGTGAAGTTGTTGTTCAGATGAAGAGTAAAACGGATGTTGATGTTTGTTTGTAGAGATTGAGTCCTCAAACACTTAGTAGTGTTTGGAGATTTTTTACTAACTTGATTTTTGTTTGGTCTAGATTTGTTTAACAAATAGGGGTTCTACTCACATGAAACTACGTGATAGACAGAAAGTTAATATCTAGATATAATAAACAAAAGACAGTTATGTAGGTATCCAATGTCATATTGAATTATTGAAGGATTCGGTGATTGTTATGAATGAAAAAAAAGATAGTAATTCGAATCAACATGCTCGTCACAATCATATTCAGGGAAATATTAAAATTGCTTTTTTTCTAAACCTAACATTTACGCTTGTAGAAATAGTGGGTGGTTTTTTTACAAATAGTATGGCAATTCTTTCTGATGCTTTACACGATTTAGGTGATTCCTTATCATTGGGAATTGCCTGGTATTTGGAAAAATATTCTCAGAAGAAGCCAGATTCGAAATTCTCATATGGTTATGCAAGGTTTTCATTATTAGGAGCGTTAATAAACTGTTTTATACTTTTTGGTGGATCAATATTTGTATTATCAAAATCAATTCCTCGAATTTTTCAACCAGAGACTGTAAATGCAAAAGGTATGCTAGCATTAGCAATTTTAGGAATAGTTGTTAACGGGTTGGCAGTTCTACGATTAAAAAAAGGAGCCACGCTGAATGAAAAGGTCGTCTCATGGCACTTGCTAGAAGATGTATTTGGTTGGGTGGTTGTCCTAATCACTAGTATTGTTTTGTTATTTGTTAATATTCCAATAATTGATCCGATTCTCTCAATAGCCTTAACATTTTATGTGCTATTTAATGTCTTTAAGAATTTGAAAAGTATTCTAAAAATATTACTTGAGGGGGTTCCCGAAAACGTCGATATTTTTGAAATCGAGACTAAGATTGCTAGTTTAGTAGGTGTAATTTCAGTTCATCATACTCATATATGGACGCTTGAAGGGGAAAGGATTTTTTTGAGTACGCACATTGTCATAAGTGATAAAATGACTCCAAGTGAGCAAATAGAATTGAAACAAAAAACCAAAGCACTATTATCGCAAATTGGGATAGAACATGCAACTATAGAAACTGATTATAATAATGAAGACTGTGAAAGTAGCACCTATATTTAGAATCTTGGAGTGTTATCTTTCTATGAATAAGGAAAAAGTTAATTATGCAAATGTTAATCCTAACAAAGTAACTTTCGTCCCATGAAGGCATAGGTGTTAAGAATGAATATCAGTACAAAGTATGGTAAAAATTTTGTGGCAGTCTTAAATCATTTAGAAGTAGAGTCACATAAGCATTGGCTATTACAGTTTTTTTTAAGTAGTCAGAAAGCTTTGAGTGTTGAAATAAATAATCAATTAATCTCTTCCAATGCTATTATTGTAAATGGTCACACAGCACATTCAGTAAAATCAAACGGAGAACCAACTTTTACGATATTAATAGATCCATTATCTAACACTGGAAGGGTCCTCAGAGAACTGTTGGGCGATAAGTCTTTTTACGTATTTTGTCAAGAAAAAACCAATAAAATGCAACAAGCTTTCAATTTTGCATTAAAACAAAATGATTATGATGGTTATCTTTTTTTTACGCAGAATATTATACAAGATATATCAATTAGTGAAATAAAAAAAATGGATGAACGCATCTTTCGTATTTTGACACTCTTGGAAGATTGTGAACATGAAGATGAAGCCCATCAAATCAAATACTTTTCAAAAAAAATAGGTCTTTCTGAAAGTCGTCTAGCTCATTTGTTTAAAAAGGAAATCTCTATTCCACTTAAAAGCTATATTGTATTGCATAAACTACAGAAAACATACGAAAATATTCTTAATGGAGAAAATATTACGACAGCATCTATCAACGCTGGGTTTGATAGTCCATCTCATTTTGCATATACGAACAAATTGATGACAGGTATGTCTGCAACAAATATTGTGAAAGATAGCGAGTTTTTGAAAGTAATATGATGAATCATTTGATATATTGAAATCAATAAAGATGGAGGTGTAAGAATGAATCAATACTTGAAGGAGACAAAGTTACTGAATTTTAAAAGCAGCTTTATACAAAAACTTGTGAAGGAAAGACAGTGGGAAAGTGATGATGATTTTATTAAGATTCAAAAAATATACAATTTTGTTCGTGACGAAATAAAATTTGGATATAATATTGATGATGCCATTTCAGCTTCTGATATTTTATTGGATGGATATGGTCAATGTAATACAAAGGGGACATTATTTATGGCGCTCCTCAGATCTGTTGGAATTCCTTGTCGCATTCATGGATCTACAATTAGAAAAGAACTGCAAAAGGGCGCTATGACTGGAATTGTTTATGAATTGGCACCACAAAATATACTTCACAGTTGGGTTGAAGTGCAGTATGAAGAAAGATGGTACAACATTGAGGGTTTTATTTTGGACAAAATATATTTGAAAAAACTACAAGAAAAGTTCTCGGAGTACACAGCCAGTTTTTGTGGCTATGGTGTCGCCACAGACAACTTTCAAAATCCTCAAATAGATTGGAATGCAAATGATACTTATATTCAAAAGGAAGGCATAAATAATGATTACGGCGTATTTAATTCTCCCGATCAACTTTTTGAGAAACATACTCAGCAATTGTCAATGTTGAAAAAATGGATTTTTCAAAATATTGGACGTATATTAATGAATCGTAACGTAGAAAAAATTCGACAAAACCATGATATTAGTGCAAAAGACATGTCAAGTTTTAGTCGAACAGAAAAATAGTCCGATTATATAAAAAACGATATTTCGTAACAAAAATGTTACAATTATTATTGAATATTGTGGTATAATTATTAAAATCAATAAATGTAACTGTGAAGGGATACTCTTTTCACGATAACGGCAAACCATTGGAAACGATGGGACGCAAAGCCACAGGGCCTTTTGAAGGAATGGCAGCCTAGCTACCGAATGAGAAGATTTTTTATTTTTTGAAAACTTCTAAGTTCATGTTGTGATGAGTAACTCTCACCGATAATAGCAAACCATTGGAAATGATGGGACGCAGAGCCACAGGGCCTTTTGAAAAAATGGCAGCCTAGCTACCGAAGGGAGAGTTTTTATGAAAAAAATATTGAGTTTTGCAATCGTATTAATGTTGATAGTTAGTAGCTCATCACAATCATTTGCTTCTACTCAAATGATTCAAGCTAATTCAGAAATAGGTATAGTAAAAGTTCAACTTGAGGATACAGAAAGTGCCAAAATGGTATTATTAGTAGAAAAAGATGATGTGCGATATACTTATCCCATCGTAGATACAGATATAAATCAATTTCCGCTGCAACTAGGAAATGGTGAATACACCGTCAGAGTTATGCAAAATACTGTTGGTAATAGTTATAAAGAATTATCTAGAATCAATGTTTCTTTAGATTTAGAAAATAGCAATAGCGTATTTTTAGCATCTATACAAGATATTGAATTTGATAAATCTTCACTGCCAATTATCAAGGCTAAGGCACTAACTAAAGGTTTAACAAAAGATGAAGACAAAGTAAAGGCAATATATAATTATGTAAACCAAAATGTTAAATATGATTATTCAAAAGCAAAAACTGTTAAGAGTGGGTATTTTCCGAATATTGATTCTACTTATAAAACAAATACAGGTATTTGTTACGATTATGCTTCAATTGTAGCAGCAATGCTAAGAAGTGTTGGCATTCCTACAAAATTGATTAAGGGATATTCAATACCAACGAAAGATGTCTATCATGCATGGAATGAAGTCTATATTGATGGCGAATGGAAAATAATCGATACCACAGTGGATTCTGCATATGTCCAAGCAAATATGAGTACAAAGATGTTTAAATCTTTTAGTGATTACAAGGCATCCAAAGTTTATTGATTGAAATATTGACTACAAGATTCAAAGAGTCATCTCAAAGTTACTTTGGGATGACTTTTTAGTGGTGGCGTTATCAGTCCTGTTCTGGCTAATCTCTTCCTTAATTAAAGCTGATGCGTTTCAAGCAACTTTGCTTTTGCATTATGCGGAACCATATGAGCGTGATTTTTTGATGAAATCATAAGAATATATATTTTTAATTGCAATTAATTGATGTCTATTAAAAACTTTTAATTTATAATTTGTTTATAATATGCTATAATAAAATTGTTATTTTCAACTCAGAAGAGCTAGAACCGTTGCAACAGCCATTACTAAAGGAGTATGGGATGGGGAGAAAAAGAGAAAAAGCTTCTAATAAACACGTTTATAAGAAACCTAATGCAAAGTACTACGTAAAGGGTAGTCCCAAAATGGGCGGTTTAAGCGACAGTGCATCTAAAGTGATCGCGACTGCTTTATATCCTTTCTACTTTGCTGGGAAAAAAATAAACGGTTTAATTATGAGCGCAAAATCTAACGTTCAAATAGGTTCGCACGAGAAAAACACATCAAGATTATACAGAGTCAAAAATAAATTTGAACCTATTAAATCGACAGCAATCAAGTACAAATTCCAAATTGCGGGCGTCGTAGCAGTCCTCGCAGTGTCAGTCATCGGGTTTGCGGCATTAAATGCCCTTGAACCTAAAGTTGAAATTGCAGCAGAGAAAAAGCAACATGTTGTCAGTATACCGAAAACTGTAACTGCAGTTGAATCGGAAAATGCAATGAAGGCAACAGGTGAAACGACAGAAACAGCAACCAATTTAACAGATGAAGTCGTTATAACGAATGAATCAATCACTGTTCAACTACCTGAATTTAAGGTAATGAGCTTCGCCTCTGTCAAAACGCATCAACTGGTCGTCAACGATCATGTGGTAGCCAATTTTAAGACGGAAGACGAAGCCAATCTAGTGCTTGACCAGCTAAAATCAAAATTTTCAGCAGGTGAAGCGACAGAAGTAAAAGAAATCTACTTCTCAGAAGATGTAAAGATTGAACTCGGTTATGTAGATATCATGAAATTTACAGCATATGATACAGTAGAAGCGGCATTGGATTTCATTGTTAAAGGGACTAAAGAAGAAATAAAACACGTTGTTGCAAAAGGTGAGAATTACTGGGTAATTTCTCAATATTATGGCATTAGTCCAAGTGATTTAGAAAAGGCCAATCCAGATATAAAGGCAGAAATGATTCAAATAGGTCAAGAGATTAGCTTAGTGGTTCCAACGCCGATTATCAGTGTCGTTACTGTTGAAGAAGCCTCTTATACAGATGCCATCGCCTTTGAAGTTCAATATGAAGAATCTGATTCTTTATATAAAGGTGAATCAAAGACAAAAGTTAGCGGCGTTTACGGTGAACGCGCAGTAGTCGCAGAAGTCATCAAAGAAAATGGAAAAGAAATTGGCAGAAAGATTTTATCTGAAAATGTCGTTTCTGAACCACAATCAAAAGTGGTCTACAAAGGTACTAAAAATCCACCTCCCAAAATGGGTTCAGGCGTCTTAAAAAATCCTATCTCTAGAGGTGTTTTTACATCAGAGTTCGGCGTATGGAGATCATATAGAAGACACACTGGCATCGATATCGGTATGAAACTCGGATCAAATGTCAGTGCAGCAGATGGTGGCGTTGTAACTTTTTCCGGGTATTCAAAATCTTATGGTCGATATATCATTATCGACCACGGTAGCAATATGACGACTTTATATGCACATAATAGCTCTTTGCTTGTGAACAAAGGTGAAAAAGTATTTAAAGGTCAACTTATAGCATATAGCGGAAATACCGGAAATAGTACAGGACCACATCTTCACTTTGAAGTACGAATAAATGGTGTTCCAAATGATCCTAGAAATTACGTTAACTTTTAAAAAAAACGAGTCTTTGAATCGCTTCAGACTGAAGACAATCACCCAAAATAGGATTTGTAAAGATCCTATCTTGGGTGATTTTTTCATGTCCATGCATGCAAAAACAAGCATCACTTCATCACACACTTTGGTTTTACCTCTATAATGTGTATATCTCATGCCATGCTTTTCTTTAAAATCCGCATGATAAGTTTAAAACAGAAAACTATCATCATTTTTATTGACAATGGTAAGTGAATCAAGTAACATTATCATATGAATGATTGCTCATATATTCATACGTTTATTATTGTTGATTTTATGATTACTTAAAAGCGAGGAACGGATGGTTAAGAGAGTACATCGTGTTGAGAGATGTGATTGCGTCCTTATTCATGAGACCATGGTTAATCAAGTCATGACTAAAATGCCAATGGATAGCACACTTTATGATCTTGCAGAATTATATAAAGTATTTGGAGATTCCACAAGAATCAGAATATTATGGGCTCTTGTTGAATCAGAGATGTGTGTGTGTGATATCGCATATGTACTTAATATGACACAATCTGCTACATCACATCAATTAAAAGTGTTAAAACAAGCAATACTTGTAAAAAGTAGACGTGAAGGGAAAATCGTATACTATTCAATAGATGATGAACATGTAAAACGAATTCTCAAGCAAGGGTTGATTCACAACAATGAAAGAATAACAGATATAAATCATAAAGATTGGGAGGTATAAATCATGAAAGAAGCAACCGTAGAATTAGTCTTAGAAGGACTAGATTGTGCATCATGTGCAGGTAAAATTAATGAAAAAGTAACGAAACTGGATCACGTTAAAGAATCGTCATTGAATTTTGTCACAAAAGTTTTGTCTATTGAGCTTGCTAACACAGATGCAAAACTACAAGTTATTGAAGGTGCAACGAAAATTGTGAATAAACTTGAACCAGGTGTGAAAGTAACCGAGCGGGTACGAGAGAGAGCCACAAAGCAGGTATTAAGGCTTGAAGGTCTTGATTGTGCCAATTGCGCTATTAAAATTGAAAATAAGATTAGAGAAATTGACGGCGTAATGAGTGTAAGTGTTGATTTTACAACTGGAAAGATTAACATGGAATTAAATGGCAAAGACAATTATAAAGCGATGGAAACTGTGAAGTCTGTGATTAATAAAATTGAGCCAGACGTAGTAATTAAGGATGGAACTGAAAAAGTTGCTGATGAGAATGATCATAAGTTAAGTTCTGGAGAAAGCAAGACACAACTTATCAAGCTAGCATTTAGTGGCATACTATTCGGTACAGCTTTGGTGCTAAAACTACCAGATTTATGGGAGTTTGTATTGTTCTTTGCAGCATACTTAATATCAGGAGGAAAAGTTGTTCTAAGAGCTCTTAAAGATATAAAAAACGGCCAACTTTTTAACGAAAATTTTCTTATGTCTATTGCCACGATAGGAGCGTTTGCAATTGGTGAATACCCTGAAGGTGTAGCAGTAATGTTGTTCTACCAAGTCGGCGAATACTTCCAAGATTTGGCTGTTAACAAATCAAGAAAATCCATAGCGGATCTCATGGACATCAGACCAGATTATGCGAATTTGAAGGTAGGAAATGAGTTGAGAAGAGTATCACCAAATGATGTGAAGATTGGAGAATTTATAGTTGTAAAACCTGGAGAGAAAATACCACTTGATGGTACAATCACGGAAGGCAGATCTATGGTTGACACATCAGCATTGACAGGAGAGTCCGTACCACGTGATGCAGAAGTGGGTACTGAGGTATATGGTGGATTCATTAACAAAAATGGACTATTGACAATTGAAGTAAAAAAAATATTTGGTGAATCGACGGTTTCAAAAATATTAGAACTTGTTGAAAACGCAAGCAGTAAAAAAGCGCCAACTGAGCAATTTATAACTAAATTCGCAAGAGTTTATACGCCTTTTGTTGTTGTGGCTGCACTTGGATTAGCAGTAATTCCGCCATTGTTTATTGAAGGTGCGACTTTTTCAGAATGGATCTATAGAGCACTCGTATTTCTAGTAATTTCATGTCCTTGTGCGCTCGTTATATCAATTCCGTTAGGGTTCTTTGGAGGTATTGGTGGTGCGTCAAAAAACGGCATACTGATCAAAGGTGGAAATTATCTAGAGGCATTAAATAATGTAGATACCATTGTTTTCGACAAAACGGGTACATTAACTAAAGGTGTGTTTATCGTAACAGAAATTAATCCTATAGAAGGTTTAACCAAAGAAGAATTGCTTGAATATGCAGCTTATGCAGAAAACTATTCAAATCATCCTATTGCGCAATCCATCATGAAGGCGTATGGAAAAGAAATTGATAAAAGTGATATTGAAGAACACGAGGAAATTCCTGGGCTAGGTCTCAAGGTCATTGTGAAGGGGAAAGAATTACTAGCAGGGAATGCAAAGCTTATGACGGATCGAAAAATCGTTGTTGATGCCATTGGTGATATTGGAACAATCGTATTCATAGCGATAGACGGTGTTTATAGTGGATCGATTGTCATTTCAGATGAAATTAAAAAAGATTCTGAGAATCTAATTTTAAGGTTAAAAGAATTAGGCATAAGAAAAACAGTAATGCTAACGGGAGATAATAAAAAAGTTGGTGACAAGATAGGCAAGCAGTTGGGATTAGATTTAGTGTATTCTGAGCTACTTCCGGATCAAAAAGTTGAAAAGTTAGAAGCTCTTTTTAAGGAAAAAACGACAAAAGGCTGTATTGTATTTGTAGGTGATGGCATAAATGATGCACCTGTACTGGCAAGAGCAGATGTTGGCGTTGCTATGGGTGGACTCGGATCTGATGCAGCAATCGAAGCAGCAGATGTAGTTTTGATGACAGATGAACCAAGCAAACTAATAAGTGCAATAAAAATATCGAAACGAACTAGAAAAATTGTAACCCAAAACATTGCTTTAGCATTTATCGTGAAAGCCGTCGTGCTTGTACTAGGTGCTGGTGGACTTGCGACAATGTGGGAAGCAGTCTTTGCTGATGTTGGTGTTGCAATCATTGCAATTTTAAATGCCATGAGAGTTATGAATACTAAAAATATTTAGTGGATAAATTACGATTGTGTGAAACTGTTGTTTGTATTCAACAGTTTCACTTTTAATTTAGTTATTTTTTTTTGAAAGGAATTCAATTACTGGATAATGCTATAATTTTTAATGTGTTGATTTCGCTTGAAATTATATCCTAGTTTAATGAGGAAATGAAGAAGAAAATCAAAATTGTATAAAGTGAGATAAAACAATGAATAAAAAAAATTTTGATTGTTGATGATGAAGAAAAAACAATTGAAGTATTAAAAGCATATCTAATGATTAATGGATATGATGTATTAGAAGCATATAACGGTAAAGATGCCATTGAGTTGTTTGAGCGGGTATCTCCTTCGCTCGTTATATTAGACTTAATGCTACCAGATACTATGGGAGAAGAGATTTGCAAATTAATTAGAAAAAAATCGAGAATACCAATCATTATGTTAACCGCAAAAACTGAGGAGTTCGATTTAATTAATGGACTGAATATTGGTGCTGATGATTATGTTATAAAACCATTTAAAGTTAAAGAGGTTTTGGCAAGAGTTGCTGCAGTGCTTAGAAGAACTAATAGTGACCTATTAGTTTCTTATCCCATATCATATGATAATTATCTTAATATTGATCTGAAAAACGGGATTATAAAAAAACTAGGTGTAGAAATATTTCTAACGTCAACTGAACTTAAAATTTTAACGACCCTTGTTAAAGCGCCATGTAAACTATTTACTCGAGATGAACTGATAAAAATTGCATTAGATAGTAATTTTAATGGATTTGACAGGAGTATTGATACCTATATAAAAAATATTCGCAAAAAAATTGAGCCAAATTCAAAGAAACCAAAATTTTTAATTACTGTTCATGGGATTGGATATAAATTTGTGATGGGGGAATAGTTGAATTCATTAAGAAGTAAATTGACAGTTTCGTATGTGTTTTTAGCACTTATTATTATTTTATCCATAAGTTTCTTATTCAATATCATGCTTGGAAAACTCTTTATGCAATATGCTCTCTACAAGCAAGAAAAGCAAATAGAGCAAATTGTAGACCAAGTTAATCAAAGCTACAATGAAATAACGGGAAGTTTTGAGCAAGCATCTTTAGAAATAATCGGAAATGCTGCACTTCAAAATGGCTTAATTTTACATGTGAAAAACTTGAAAAATGAAGTGGATTGGGATATGAGGCTACACACTCCTGGTAAATGTCAAATTATGTTACAGCATGCAGAGAATAATATGAATCGAATATATCCTAATTTTAATGGATTTTATTCTGAGAGCGATTTTAAATTAAAGGGAATTAGTGGGATAGTTGGCTATGTAAGGGTTGGATTTTATGGTCCTTACTCATTTAACGATGAAGAGTTATATTTGATAACAACCATAAATAAAGTTCTTATTGTTATTGCTCTTGTTTCTTTGATTTTAGCAATGGCATTAGGGCTGATTATGGCCAGACGATTATCAAATCCAATATTAAATGTTGTTAAAATTGCAAGTAAAATAGCACAAGGTGAGTTTGGGATTAAAACTACATTCCATTCAAAAACAAATGAAATTAATGAACTCTTAACATCAATTAACGAGTTGTCAGATAAATTGAATAAAACAAAAGAGTTAAAAAAACGCTTAACAAATGATATAGCACATGAATTAAGAACGCCACTATCACATTTACTAAGTCATACAGAAGCATTGATTGATGGCGTATGGGTACCAGATAAGGATAGACTTCAAAGTTTGTATGATGAACTTGAGCGAATTAATAAAATGGTAAATGACCTACAACGTCTTGTGAGCATTGAAGATGAAACTGTTATTTTGCAAGTTGAGTGGTTCAGTGCTTCAGATTTTTTTTATTCAATTTACACTTTATTTCAAATTAATCTTGAGCAAAAGCATATAAAATTCGATTTCGCTTTTTCTAAAACCGAAAGGATTTTTGCCGATAAAGATAGATTAAAGCAGATTCTAATTAATATAGTGTCAAATGCTCTTAAGTATACACCAGAACATGGAAAGATTATTATAAAGGTTTTTTCAGAAAATAATTGCTGTGTAATTATTGTGCACGATAATGGCTGCGGGATTCCGGCAATAGATTTACCAAATATATTTGATCGGTTTTATAGAGTGGATCAATCACGAACAAGATTAACAGGTGGTTCAGGAGTTGGACTAACTATTGCAAAATCACTTGTACTTGCTCATTCTGGAGATATAACCGTAACTAGTGAAATAAATAAAGGAACAGCATTTAAAATAGTTTTACCAACAAAAAGCAGTTTGTGATTATTTTAGGCTGTTTTTATGTACGCCCAGCATGGGCGCACTCTAGTCGGTGCAAGTCCGACACGGGTGTTGGTAGTGCCATTCTTTAGCTAAGTAAAATGTGTGTAGGCAGTCAAATAATTGTCCGTTTTACGCCTGTCAAGTATAGGGCAAAGGAGTATTCTGTGACGAGCTCTAACTTTTGGGGATATACATTACAGAAATGGTTCTATCTAAGAAAAGAGTGAGTAGACGACAGTTTAATTTCCTTCCTTACAGCGGTGAGTTCAAAATCGGAAAAAGCATTGAGAGAGAAGGATGAACCTGCAACTTCTTTCAGGAAGTAAATCGAGAAGATTGCAGAAGCAATTTTCGGATGGTCAGAGGATGGTTGAACTACTTCAAAAAATCTGTTCTTCAGCAATGAAGTACATTATGAATTTGCCTGAACAGAAGGCTTGTTGCATGGGTGATGCATAAATACAAACAATTCAGGGTGGATCGAAGACAACCATATGAATTAAGAGTTTTACGTTCGGTTCTGTGAGACTAGAGTTGAAAGCCTCTGGGCTGCTCGACTGAGTTGATTATCTGTTTTGATTCAAAGTTTTTAGGTTTTAAGACGCACTCAAAAAAGCCTGTCCTGTAGATTTTCTAATCTCAGATTATGCGACTTTATTGTACTCAATCAAGCCAGTTTGATCCTTGATCATTTTGAGTGTAGTTTATTCAGATTGATGCCAATGCCCATAAGCATGATAACAGATATGACCCCTCACATGCCGCCATGCCAAAAACGGTCATATTTCATTCCATCTTCTGCTTGTATTGAGCGATTGATAAGTTGTATGATGCCTTCCCCCTTCTTCGGTAGTTATGTTATGGCACGATTGCTTGCGGTATTTTTCAAAAGCTGGTGAGAAATTAATGTGTTGTCGCTCAGATGTTCATAGTTTTCAACGCTATCATAACCTGTATCCGCCACAATATTCGATATGATTTACTCCCTTCGAGCAAAAAATGTGTTCTGGCGTCATCTGTGCAAAACCTTCAATCTTGCGACAGGAATAAATGCCTTCGCTATAACAAAACAAATGAATTTTCAACATGATAACTGGGTCAATAACTGGCTTTCTCCTCTTAACGGAGTAGGTGCTTAATACAGAATCTAAATTCATCACCGGGGCAATATTGCACACCATTCTGACTTTGCTATCCATAGGCGTGGAGAGCATCGTATTACTACAAAAGAAATCTATGTAGAAATCGCCCTATTTACACACTTTTTGGACCTTTGAAGTGAAACCTGATTTTTCAAGAGAAAAACATCTTGTGAGTCGAATGAGCGTTTCAGCTGGTGTATACCTGGACGTAGGGTACACAAAGCAATTTATAGATGAAAACGAATAATATAGTCAAGATATTTAGGGATGCTTATAAAATGAGTGTCCCTTTTTCTATGTAAATTAAGGAAGAGTGAAAATGGCAGAGATTATCAGAATTTTTTAAAAATTGTTAAAACTTAATATGAATTCAAAATGAGATTTTATCTCCGAAAATCATGAGGATTAGTTCTTTTAAACTTAAATTTGGAGACTTCAAACAAACCGGATTAATTTAGAAATATTCCGGTTTGTTTGAATCTGGAGAAGCTATGAATTACTTGATTTTCTCCTCGTTCACGATATTTGAAGCATATATTCAAATGGATTTTTGATGAATGTGAAATTTATTTGTATTCTTCATAAAATCCACACAGATACATGCGATAATAAAAACATAAAATACCCCCTAGGGGTATAAATGCTAGAGCGATTGGAGTGAATAATGATGAATTCTGTACAGTTAAAAATAGGTGGTATGACTTGCTCTGCATGTGCTAAAGCCATAGAACGAGCAGTCGGAAAATTGCCGAGTGCTAAAGATGTTTCAGTAAATTATGCAACTGAGAAATTAAGTGTGTCATATGATGAACAGAAATTAGCACTAGATGAGGTCAAAAAAGCAGTTATAAGAGCAGGTTATGAAGTGATTGAAGCGGAGACAGGGAAAGAAATCACCATACCAATAGGTGGCATGACATGTTCTGCGTGTGCGGTAGCCATTGAAAAAGCAACGGGAAAACTACCGGGTGTTGAAATTGCTTCCGTAAATTTTGCGACAGAAAAGCTTAAAATCAAGTACGATTCAAGTAAACTGAGAATTTCAGAAATAAAACAAGCAATCGTTAAAGCGGGGTATCAACCTCTAGAAATCGATAACACACAGCAAGTTGATGGCGACAAACTTCGTAAAGAAAAAGAAATCAAAGTTTTGTGGAGAAAGTTTATCGTTTCGCTCATATTTTCTGTACCGCTTCTCTACATTGCAATGGGTGGCATGCTAGGTTGGCCGCTTCCTTCATTTTTAGATCCTATGCATTACCCATTCCAATATGCTTTGGTAGAATTAGTTCTTACCATCCCAATTGTCATTGCAGGTTATCGCTTTTATACAGTTGGATTCAAAGCTATATGGCGAAGACAACCCAATATGGATTCGCTAATCGCAATGGGGACTTCGGCAGCAGTTTTATATAGTGTTTATTCAACTTACAGAATTTCGCAGGGCGATTTTCATTTTGTTGAAGATCTTTATTTCGAAACAGCTGGCGTCATCATTACGCTGATTTTACTTGGAAAGGCTCTAGAGGCAGTTTCTAAAGGCCGTACTTCAGAGGCCATCAAAAAACTGATGGGTTTAGCACCGAAAACAGCGATAGTCCTTCAAGGGGATCAAGAGATTGAGATACCAATAGAGGAAGTCGAAGTAGGTGATATCATCATTGTAAAACCTGGTTCCAAAATACCTGTGGATGGAGAAATTGTTGAAGGCCATACTTCGGTAGACGAGTCCATGCTTACAGGTGAAAGCATGCCTGTTGAAAAATTTAAAGGTGATAAAGTCATCGGTGCAAGTATCAATAAAAACGGTTCCATTAGATTTAGAGCGACACGTGTTGGAAGTGATACCGCATTAGCTCAGATTATCAAGCTTGTAGAAGATGCTCAAGGCTCAAAAGCACCAATTGCACATTTAGCGGATGTCGTTTCTGGATATTTTGTACCTGTTGTATTTGTCATAGCAACCTTGTCAGCATTGCTTTGGTATCTAAGCGGTGAGTCAGAAGTATTTTCTCTTACAATATTTATTGCGGTACTCGTTATAGCATGTCCATGCGCACTTGGTCTTGCAACACCGACGGCTATTATGGTCGGAACTGGCAAAGGCGCAGAAAATGGGGTTCTCATTAAAGGTGGCGAGGCTCTAGAAATCGCTCATAAAATAAAGACTATTGTGTTTGACAAAACTGGAACAATAACGGAAGGTAAACCTCAAGTCACTGATATCATTGTTTCAGATAGCCTAGACAGTAACGAACTTTTAAGACTCGCTGCATCTGCAGAAAAAGGCTCTGAACATCCACTCGGGGATGCAATTGTAAAAGGTGCTGAAAAATTAAATCTTTCATTATACAAAGTAGATCAATTCCAAGCAATACCTGGACACGGCATTCAAGTGACAATCAACGGACAGATGCTCTATTTGGGAAATAAGAAACTTATGAACGAAAAAGGCATTGACTTAAGTGGTTACACAGATCATGCAGATCGATTGGCAGAAGAGGGTAAGACGCCAATGTATGTTTCCATAGACTCAAAACTTAAAGGTCTAATTGCGGTTGCAGACGTGGTAAAACCATCGAGTTTAGCAGCAATCAAGACATTGCATAAAATGGGTATAGAAGTGACCATGATAACAGGTGACAACCGTAAAACGGCTGAAGCGATAGCTAAGCAAGTGGGCATTGACCGCGTTCTTGCAGAAGTCCTTCCACAGGACAAAGCCAACGAAGTTAAAAAGCTTCAAGCAGAAGGCAAAAAAGTCGCAATGGTTGGTGATGGCATCAATGATGCACCTGCACTTGCACAAGCAGATATTGGTATTGCCATTGGTAGTGGAACAGATGTTGCGATGGAATCAGCTGATATCGTCTTAATGCGAAGTGATCTTATGGATGTTCCAACGGCGCTTCAGTTGAGCAAAAGTACGATTCGAAATATAAAGCAGAATCTCTTCTGGGCTTTTGCCTACAACGTAGCAGGTATCCCTGTCGCCGCAGGTCTTCTTTACGCATTTGGTGGACCTAAACTCAATCCAGTTATTGCAGCTGCAGCAATGTCTTTAAGCTCGGTTTCGGTATTAACCAATGCACTAAGACTTAAGAAATTTAAACCGTTTACAAAAGAAGAAGATAAAAGTTTTCAAAGTGTAAATGTTCAGGTTTATGAATCGATCAAAATTCTTACTGTAAAAGAAGCTATTTAAGTGAAGTGAGGAAGTTGCGCAATGTTGCAATTTTCATAAGAAACTAATAAAAAAGAAAGAGGTAAATGTATGAAAAAAGAGATTTTAATAACTGGGATGACTTGTGGTCATTGTGTAAAAAGAGTAGAAAATGCATTACTTGAAATTGATGGTGTTCATTCAGTTGTAGTTAGTCTCCAAGAAAAAAGAGCAACGATTGAAGCAGATGACAAGATTGAGGATCAACTTTTAAAAGACGCAATCGAGGATGTTGGATATACTGTTGAAGCAATCCAATAATTACGCAAAATTAAAAACATAATATACTGACCCTCTTTCAATGTAGTTTTGAAGGAGGGTCAGTATTGTTTCACAAATTGCTAATGTTTTGCAATGCTATTAATGGGTACAACCTTTACAAGACTGTCATTTAAATCAATTATTGAAAAGGAGTGATTAAATTGAGCGAAAACAATATGCATAAAGGTCATAATCAAGAAGATCATAATATGAAAGAGCATAATCACAGTAATCATGAACACGATAAAAGCCTTCAAGAAAATAAAGATGATCATAGTCAACATGATGATCATAGTCAACACGATCAAAACAAACATGGCGAGAGCCATCATGACCATCATGCAATGATGGTTGAGGATTTTAAGAAAAGATTCATTATTTCATTATTTATTATGGTACCCATTCTTTTACTTTCACCGATGATCCAAATGTTTCTAGGTGTAGATTGGCGTTTTACGGGGGACTCGTATTTATTGTTTGTCTTGTCAACCATTCTGTTTATTTATGGTGGTAAACCCTTTTTAAAAGGCGCTGTTGATGAATTGAAAAGTAAAAACCCCGGAATGATGACACTGATTGCCTTTGCAATTTCCGTTGCGTACAGCTATAGTGCAATTGCTGTTTTCACGAAGATAGGGAGTGACTTTTTCTGGGAACTCGCAACACTGATTGTCATCATGCTATTGGGACACTGGATCGAAATGAAATCGGTTTTAGGCGCCTCTAGGGCACTTGACGAATTACTTAAGTTAATGCCAGAAGAAGCGCATCTCATAGATGAAAATGGCAACCAAAAAGATGTGCCTGTAAGTAGCTTGAAAACAGGAGATGCTATTTTGGTCAAGCCGGGTGAAAAAATACCGATTGATGGTGATGTATTTGATGGAAATTCTGAAGTGAATGAGTCGATGATTACTGGTGAGTCGGTTCCAGTCGCCAAAGCAAGTGGTGACGAAGTGATTGGTGGTTCAATAAATGGTGAAGGTGTTCTCAAATTTAAAGTGAGTAAAGTTGGTGATGCAACTTTTTTATCACAAGTTGTTCGTTTGGTAAGAGAAGCCCAGGAATCAAAATCACAGACACAAAGATTGGCGGATTTGGCTGCTAAATGGTTGTTTTATATTGCAATTGTAGCTGGAACGATCACGTTTTCATCATGGATGGTGTTGGGTAAAGGCGTGGCTTTTGCTATTGAAAGAGCAGTCACCGTCATAATTATTTCTTGTCCTCATGCGCTTGGTTTAGCTACGCCACTGGTTACGGCCGTTTCCACAAGCATCGGTGCTAAGAATGGCTTGTTGATTAGAAACAGGAATGCTTTTGAGAATGCTAGAAAAGTGAATTCAGTGGTGTTCGATAAAACCGGAACATTAACAGAAGGCGCATTTGGAATTACTGATATTAGAGCAATTGATAAAACGGAGGACGAATTACTAGCTATTGCCTATTCAGTTGAGTCCAACTCGGAGCACCCAATTGCCAAAGGGATTGTAAATGAGGGAAAACAAAGAAATCTAAAGCAGTTTGAAGTAAGTGACTATCTCAATTTGCCTGGTAAAGGTTTGCAGGCAACAGTCAATAATAAAAAGGTCATGGTTGTAAGTCCGGGTTATATGAAGCTTCAGAAGCATGATTTTAATTTTGAACATTACGAAGAATTGGCAGAGCAAGGTAAGACGGTGGTTTTTGTTCTTGAAGATGACAAATTAATCGGCTATATAGCCCTTTCTGATATCATAAGAGATACTGCTAAGGAAGCAATCAACACATTGAAAGAGATGCATATCGAATCCATCATGTTGACGGGTGACAACCATAAAGTCGCGTCATATGTAGGTAAGATTTTAAGTATTGATACTGTGATTGCAGAAGTGTTGCCTCAAGAAAAATCGGATAAAATAGATGACCTTATTAAACAAGGTAAAAAAGTGGCTATGACTGGCGACGGCGTCAATGATGCACCTTCCTTGGCGAAAGCGGATCTTGGCATTGCCATTGGTGCAGGGACAGATGTTGCCATTGAAACAGCAGATATTATTCTAGTCAAGAACAATCCATTAGATGTCGTCAATATTATTAAACTCTCAAAAGCGACTTATAAAAAAATGATACAAAATTTAATATGGGCAACTGGATATAACTTAATTGCACTTCCACTAGCTGCTGGTGTTCTCTATAATCAAGGGATCCTAATTAGTCCGGCATTAGGCGCCGTTTTTATGTCGTTAAGCACAGTTATTGTGGCTATTAATGCGAAGTTTTTAAAAATCGATTAAACCGACTGTTTAGAAAGTTGTATATTCTCATTATTAATTTGATTTCGATTTTTAATGGAGGTGAAGGTTATGAGATTGAGATGGGGATTATTTGTCGTTGTGATCGCTCTGATTATTTTAAGCGGAATTTATGTGTACATGAATAACCAATCATTTGAAATGCCAATACAATCACCTCCGCAAAAACAATCGGAGGAAAGCAATACTGGCTTGTTGCCAATACCGCAGCTACTTGTTGACTCTAATCCAGAGGAACTGGTAGCAGATTATTATTTAAGCGCTCAGAATGGCCTTTCAAATTTTATAGAAGGCAAGCAGACACCTACTTTGGGGTATAATGGTAATTATCTTGGACCAGTCATCAAAGTCAGCAATGGTGAAGAAGTGCGCATGCACGTTAAAAATGAGTTAGATATGGCAACATCAGTCCATTGGCACGGACTCGTTGTTCCTGGCACTTCTGATGGCGGCCCTCATCAACTGATTCAACCCCAATCCATTTGGGAACCGAGTTTCACGATAAACCAACCCGCATCGACGCTGTGGTTTCATCCTCATGTGATGGGGACGACAGCAATTCAGGTATACTATGGTTTGGCAGGAATGATCATCGTTGAAGACGAAAACTCAAAAGAATTAAACCTTCCTGATGACTATGGCATCAATGATATTCCTTTGATCATTCAAGATAGAAATTTTAATACAGATGGATCCTTTGTCTATCTTGATAACATGATGGATGGCGCTGTTGGCAATTATGTACTCGTCAATGGTGCAGTCACGCCAGATTTAGTTGTTCAACAAGTAAAAATGAGATTTAGGGTTTTAAACGGTGCCAATGCAAGAAATTTTAATTTAAGACTTGATGATAATAATGCTTTTTATCAGATCGCCTCTGACGGCGGATTGATTGAAGCGCCACTATTGGTTGAGAACTTGTTTATTACTCCGGGAGAGCGTGCTGAAATCGTAATTGATTTTTCTAAATACGACAAAGGAGATGTTGTCAAACTATTAAACGACAATGAACTTGTCATGACACTCCTCATAGGTGATGATTCAGAGGATCTAACTGAGATTCCTGATTCATTGGCAGTGATCGAAAAAATGGATGAAAATTTAGCAACAGGTGTAAAAACTATCGTTCTGGATGGCATGGGCCACATGGTAAGTATGAATGGAAGAAAATTTGATATCAACCGAGTGGATGATAATGTGACACTAGGAGATATCGAAATTTGGGAACTCTCTACTACTAGCGGCATGATGATGGGAAGTCCTGGACATCCATTTCATATTCATGGCACTCAGTTTCAAGTACTCAGTAGAGACGGCAGTCCGCCCTATCTCAATGAACGGGGCTGGAAAGACACGGTCTATGTAAGGGCAAATGAGACTGTCAGGATTATCGTGAAATTCGATTATGAAGGCCTATATATGTACCATTGTCATATACTAGAACATGAAGAAGCTGGCATGATGGGGCAATTAGAAGTAAAATAAATTGAATCCTTTAAAAAAGCAATGATTGGAGTTTAAAATGGATGACAAATATTTGAATTTTGATGAAAAACGAATGAGTATATTCAATGAGTTAGTAAAGAGATATTGGAATGGAAATTTGAAGGATGTGGATGACCTAAATAAGCTGGCAGATTATATAAAGAATGAGTATGGCTTCAACGATTCTGATCTGCCGTTCATTAGGGATCACATTAGAATCGCCATGGGACAAGACCCTAAAGGTGATGAGGCATTCAAAGATGAATTAGACATTCTCAAAAGCTCAAATAGCGTTCTTCAACCAGTCGTTTCGAAATTGGATGGTCCATGCAAGCAATGTAAAAATGAACACTGTGACTGTTGTGAAATAGGTAAGTATGAAACAGATGTGTATAGAAGATTAAATGAAAATATCAGTTGTGGATACGGTGTTTCAAAATGTGATTTTGGGGCTTTGGCTGACAAGATAGAATTTATGCCTATGATTGAATTATTAAGAGACAAAGTAACGCCTGTCTATGTCACTGTCGCGCCTGCTATTGTTGGACAATTTGGTGATGACATCAGTATGGGGCAGTTGAGAAGCGCTTTCAAATTATTGGGATTCAAAGATATGATTGAAGTCGCTTTATTTGCGGATATTTTAACCATCAAGGAAGCCTATGAATTTAATCATCTAGTTAAAAGTGAAGAGGATTTCTTTTTAACGAGTTGTTGTTGTCCGATTTGGTTTAATATGATCAAAAAAATTTACCCAAATATTTATGACTACTTATCACCTTCGGTGTCTCCAATGATCGCGTCCGGAAGGATACTAAAAACCCTCTATGAAGGGGCTAAGGTTGTTTTTATTGCACCTTGTGTCGCTAAAAAGGCAGAAATCAAAGAGCCTGGATTAGAAGGTGCTATAGATTTTGTTATAAATTTTAGAGAACTCAAAGAGATTTTTGATGCTCTAAATATTAATCTACAGGAACTACAAGATGATGATAAAGACCAGGCTTCATTTGGAGGTCGGTTGTATGGCAGAACAGGTGGCGTAAGTTTTTCGGTCAAAACAGTTGTAAATAGGTTGGAACCAACTAGAGTCATAAAACTCAAAGCCCAGAAAGTGAATGGCATTCAAGACTGTAAAAAAGTATTGGATGGACTCTACAGTAGAATAAAAGGTGATGCGAACTTTATTGAAGGCATGGGTTGTGTAGGTGGCTGTGTAGGCGGACCAAAGACAAATATAGATGTCGAAAAGGCAACAAAAATGGTGAATGAATTTGGAGAAGATTCCTTTATACTCACACCTTTTGATAATTTAAATGTCATGAAGATATTAGAGCAATTCAATGTTAAGTCGTTTCAAGATATCATGCAAAATGAAAATCTTGACAAGATTCTATCTAGAAAATAAACTTGAAAGTGATATGTTGTGTAGCTCATTGCGTTTATTTGGCATGAAATTTGCTATATTATCAAGATAAATACAATGAGGGAGGCTAGTTTTATGAATGTTCGACGTGCGATATTATTACTCTTGGTAATTATACTAGGAATTATTTTAGCATATAACTATTGGATTATGAACTATATGGTTCAAAGTGGCGTAGGAATGGGAATGCATGGACGCATGTGGGGGTATGGGCAATTAGACTATAGGATAGATTTAAATTATATTTGGGTTTTACTAATATTGATCATAGGACTTCTAATTTTTGATATTGTTCAGTCAACCAATATGAAACTCAAATGCAGTAAATGTGGTAAGGATGTTGAGGATGAAAGATGGAAAATCTGTCCAGTATGTGGAACGAGAATAAATCGCAATAGGGGCTGAGTAGTATGACTTTGTTTTTTTTAATTCTTATAGCTTCAGCAATTTATGTCCTATTTATCTATCAGAATGATGCCAAGAATAAGAACACAAATAGCACATCGGGATGGATTGTGCATCCATTAATAGTAATTGAACTTGATTCCCAAAGGTTTCCGCTCTCTGTCTTGCTTTTTTTAACATGCCTTGGCTAAAATCAATACCTGTAATATCAATATTTTCAGGATAGTAGGCGATGTTTTTACCCGTGCCTATGCCTACCTCTAATACCTTACCATTAAGCTCTTTCATGAGATCTAAACGCCATTGCTTTAACGACATAAGTTCCATCGGTGATTCAAACACATCATAAACATGAGATATTCGATCATACCGGCGCATAATTTTTTTGACATCGTCCTTCATCTTCAACACTTCCTTCTAATATATTTTAGATTATTATAACATAAATGTTTTCTTCATAAAATCAACACATAAACAGAGTATTCTAATTATAAGGTCATTTAGCCTGTTTTATTCACTTGGAGATGTATAATGAAAAATAAAACGTTAATGAAAACTTTCATAATCTATAGCAGCATAGCCTTTCTAATAACTGGTATTCTACTTTCCTATTTTTTGATTAATCACATTACAAATGATTATGTATTTAATATTAACGATAATGAAGCTAAGTTACATATTTTTGACTTGTATAGAATAATTTTCTTAACAGTATTTGGTGGATTGATAACCCTCTTTATTCTCCTTTCAAACGTAATATATATAACTTCAAAAACTCTTGAGAAACAAAACAGAAGTTTAGAAAAGAAAAGCGAAGAACTAAAGGATGCTTATACCCAGCTTAGTATGTCCTATAAAAATACAGTAATTGCTTTGACGAGCGCATTTGATGCACGTGATGCCTATACTGCGGGACATTCTGAACGTGTATCCAAAATTGCTTTGTTAATTGGAAACAAACTATTTTTAACCGAGCAAGAACTTAAGGTATTAGAACTAGCAGCATTATTTCATGATATTGGTAAGATTGGCATACCAGATGCTGTACTTAATAAAACTGAAAAATTAGATGCCGATGAATACAATTATATAAAACGTCATACTGAGATAGGTGTCAGTATTTTGAAAAATATTGAATTCATAAAAGAAGAAATACCCATTATTTTGCACCATCATGAGCGTTATGATGGGAATGGATATCCTGCGGGAATATCAAAAGAAGAAATTCCATTAGGCTCTCGAATAATTGCTGTTGCAGATACTTTCGATGCAATGACTTCTGACAGACCATATAGAAGAGGTCTCAGTCATGATGCCGCAATTACGGAAATAATCAATAACCAAAACACACAATTTGATCGGAGGGTAGTAAATGCTTTTTTAGAAATCAAAGAACAATTGGGCAGCAACTAATTTTCTTGTTTTTGAAGTTCAAGGACAATAGGAAAATAAAGGATTTAGAAAATTTGTGTCGAATAACTTCTTGAGAAACACAGATTGAAATTATGAAAATTATCTATCAAAAAATAATTTCATTTTCGAAAAAGTATAGGGGGTTATTTAGTTGAAGATAATATATCATGTTGCTTTGTTTACGTTGATTGTAGTTTTCTGGGTTATATTTGGGCTGATTGATCATTATATTGTAATGCCAAGATTCGGAGAGAATTTGATACACTGCATTCTAATTGCAGTAGGGTTTGGGTTGTTAAATTATTGGTTGTTTATCTTATTTAACAAAAAATACGGCAAACTTGAAAGTTCATATAAACATCTAAGAATAGAATCTGAAATAGATGAATTAACTGGGCTGTTCAATAGAAGGGCCTTTGACAATCTAGTGGGTGATCTACAAATGGAAAGTCCATTTTCAATTATTTTTTCTGACATTGATAATTTTAGAAATTTTAACAATGATTACGGACACGATATTGGAGATAAAGTTTTAACAAATGTATGCAAAGTGGTTAAAGAATCAGTTCGAATCAATGACTCAGTCTTTCGATATGGTGGTGAAGAAATCGTTATTTTACTTCGAAATTGTGATGAAAAAAGTGCAAAGTCTATTGCGGAAAAAATAAGATTAAATGTGATGAATATGAATAATGAACCATATCCCCGTATAACTATATCTGTAGGTGTGTCTACATCTGTTGAAGATGAAAAAGATATAAGACAACTTGTAAAATCAGCGGACAATGCACTACTCAATGCAAAAAAAAATGGGAAGAATTGCGTAGCATAATATATTTTTGGAGGAAAAAATGTTTAATAAAATGAAAATTGCTCAGAAGTTGATACTATGTTTTGTTTTAATTGCAATGTTGTTAGGCGCGGTAGGTGTTATCAGCATTATTCAAATAGATAAAGTTAATATGAACTCTGTAACAATGTATGAAGACAATCTCATACACGTAAGAGAAGTCGGACAACTTAAAGAACTTTTTTTACAAATACACTCAAATTTAATTTTGCTGATGAATGAAAGTAATCCAATGAAAAAAGAAGAACTAAAAAAAGAAATTCAAATTCTAACTGATGAAGCGATGATGATTGCTGAAGAAATCAAAATGACAAGTAATGAAGGTGAAGAAAGCGAATTATTCTTTGCTTTTAATGAAGCTCATGATAATTATATGATGTCAAGAAAAGAGTTAACGGAGTTGCTTGATGCAAATAAGATTGAGGAAGCCAGAATGGTTTTTTTAGAAGTTGATGAGGCAAGACAAAAAGCTTTTGATGGGATTAATAAAGTAATAGATAGAAATATGGCTGATGCTAAAGCTGCGAATGATAAAAACAATCAAATTTATGATGCATCTGTAAAGCTAATGATATTTATGGTGGTGATTGGATTCATTTTTGCAATAACATTGGGTATCATTATTTCAAGAATGATCTCAATCAAGTTAAAAAACATTCTATTGTTTGCAGATGCACTTAGTGAAGGTGATTTAAGAGAAAGAATAAATGTGGTTAGTAAAGATGAAATTGGGATGCTAGCTGAAGCACTGAATAGGGCTGGTGAAAAAACAAAGGGTTTAATAACTGCCATAATGGACAGTTCTTTTAAAATCAGCGAAACGAGCGATGAACTTTCTACTACCATTGAAGATATTACCGAAAAAATGCAAAACATTCAAACTTCTACTCGAAAAATCGCCTCAGGTACTGAAGATTTAAGTGCAACAACAGAAGAAGTTAATGCAACAATTGAAGAAATTAATTCAAACACAACAGAACTTTCAAATAAAGCTAAAGATGGAGATAAAGCTTCTAAAGAAATACAAATTCGTGCGAAAGAAATCAAAGAAAAAGGAACGGTGGCTATTGATTTATCAAAGAATATATATTTAGAAAAACAGAAGAATATCCTAGAAGCTATAGAATCGGGCAAAGTTGTAGAGAAAATAAAGATAATGGCAGATTCTATTGCAGACATTTCCTCACAGACAAATTTATTGGCATTAAATGCAGCCATAGAATCTGCACGAGCAGGAGAAATGGGTAAAGGATTTGCAGTTGTTGCAGATGAAATACGGAAATTGGCAGAGCAATCCTCTAAAAACGTTTCAAATATCAGAGAAGTTATAATGCAAGTAATTGAAGCGTTTAAAAATCTTTCGGAAAACGCGCAAGATATTTTAGCCTTTATTGATAATAACGTTAATCCAGACTACGAACTCTTTTTAGATACGGCAGTAAAATATCAAGATGATGCAATTTTTATTATGAAAATGTCTGAAGAAATTGCAAATGGCAGTAATTCAATATTAAATGCAATGGAACAAACAAGTACAGCTATTGAAACAGTGGCTCTAACAGCTCAACTGACTGCTAACAATACAGAAGGTATTTTAACAAGTGTTGATAAATCCACATCAGCAATGGATGACGTTTTGGCAGTTGCAAATCGACAATCTATTTTGTCAGAAGAATTAAACCAATTAATAAAGAGATTTAAAATTTAAGCAACGCACTGCATTATTGCAAAGTTTTGCAATAAAAATATATTTATCTTACAAGCTTCCTGTTATAAAATGAAATAAAGAGAACCCACACACTCAAATTTGGATATACTTGTAATAACCACAAAACAAGTCCAAAAAAGAATGGAGGGTTCAAGATGAATTATACTCAAATTAGACACCTAAATCAAATAACACCATCAACGTTGATTGTAGGAGTTGATGTATCAAAAAGATTTCATATTGCTAGAGCTCAAGATTATAGAGGGCAGGAGTTTGGAAAACACATCAAGTTTCTTAATTCTAATGAAGGCTTTAAAGCATTTGCAGCATGGTTTGAATCACTTATGAAACAAGAATGCAAGACAAGTATAGTCGTGGGGATGGAACCAACAGGGCCCTATTGGATCAACTTGGCGAGATACTTAAACAATCGAGATATACTCGTTGTCACAGTAAATCCTCATCATGTGAAAAAAAGTAAGGAACTAGATGATAATAATCAATCAAAAAACGATGTGAAAGACGCAAGAGTTATTGCACAGCTCGTTAAAGATGCGAGATTTTCAGAACCGAACTTTCTAGATGGTCCTTATGAGGAGCTTAGAAATGCTAAGAATTTGAGACGAATCATGATTAGTGATTTGACTCGGAATAAAAATAGGATACAAAATTGGCTTGATCGTTTTTTTCCGGAATGGGAACAAGTATATGCACGTTGGGAAGCAAAGAGCTTTGTTATTGTCTTAAAGCGATATACCTTTCCAGAAGTAATTGCGAAGCAAACAGCTTCAGAGTTGTATGAATCGATACAAATTGACGTAAAACGAGGTTTTGGGAAATCACGGATAGATAAACTTATTGAAGTCTGCAAAATGAGTATTGGTTTGAAAACAGGCTATGCTATGGGTGTGGAATGCGTTACAAAAATTGTAAAAAAGAGTGAGTAAGTTGATTTTGTAAATTGCGCTTAATAGGGTATAATTAGGGTATGAAAAAGCATACCCTAATTTTTTTTTTTGAAATGGAGCGCGCTGTGGAAAACAAGAAAATCATCGATGACAATAAAACACTACTTGATCAACCCACCACTGGCATTCAGAATAATCCGTGGCGGACCATTTTCATTTATTTGGTTTTTGGTTTTGCTTGGATACTATTTTCTGATCGGATTCTAGAAGTATTGATTCCTGATCATCAACAATACCAGAATTTCCAGACCTATAAAGGGTGGATCTACGTATTATTTACAGCAGGGTTACTTTATGTACTTATCCGTATGGATAATCGAAAAATTTTCACGTTAAATTACCGTTTAACAGAAAAAAACCAAGATTTGGTCGTTTTTTCAGAGGAAATGATCGCTATAGAGGAAGAACTGCAAAATAAAATCGAAGCCCTAAATCATTCGATGGCGTCTTTGGAAAAGCATAAGAAATACATTGAAGGCATCTATAATAACAGCAGCACCGTTATCGTCATTTGGAATCTGGACGGAATAATTTTAGAAGTGAATGATCACTATACAACGCTTTTAGGATATGAGAAAGAGGAGGCAGTGGGTAAATCAGTGGATATGCTTTTAGCGTCTGATGAACACTTTTCTCTGGAAGAGCATGTGACTGATTTAGTAACTAAAGGCTATCTTAAGAACTATGAGCATCTTATCGTTACAAAGTCGGGAGCAGTCGCCACCATGCTTTGGAATGATAAAGTGATGAACGCGCCAGATTCTGACGAAACCTATGTGGTGTCGTTTGGAATTGACATCACACTCGAACGCGAAAAAGAAAAGCAAATTATCGAACTCGCTTATAAAGACCGCTTGACAGGACTAAAAAACAAAGTCGTCTTTGAACAAGAGCTCAATGAGCTTATCGATCGGAATCAGTGCTTTGCGCTTTATTATATCGATTTTGATAATTTTAAAAATCTCAATGACGTCCTCGGTCACGACTATGGCGATCAGTTCCTTTTGGAGTATTCAAAAGCAGTTGACGAGATATTGGATCAGGGGCACCTTTATAGATGGTCAGGGGACGAGTTCTTTATCACTGAGCTTACGGATGACGAATCGCGTATCCGTGAAACCATCGATCAATTAATGAAACTCACCAAGCGCAAGTGGCATGTGAGCAAGATGGAGTACTATCCATCCATCAGTTTGGGAATTACACGGTATCCAAGTGATGGCATCACCGTAACAGAACTTCTCAAGAATGTCGAAATGGCACTTTACAAATCGAAAGAAGCAGGTAAAGGTCAATGCAGATTCTTCGATACAAGCTATAAGGAGGAAGTCGCAAGATTAATCCATATAGAAAGCTCCATTAATCGCATTATTCAAAATCAAGCGTTCGAACTGTATTATCAACCGATTTTTCAGTTAGATAATCTGGAAATTACGGGCCTAGAAGCCTTACTTAGGTGGAATATGCCTGATTTGGGCATCAACACGGGAGAGTTCATCGATGTGGCTGAGCGGACAGGTCAGATCGTCGAAGTAGACCGCTGGGTGATTGATGAGGCATTTCGTTTCGTTAAAGACCACTTTACGGATGATAAATTTCACTTGTCCATCAACCTATCCACTAAATCCTTGATATCATCAACCTTACTTCCGACGATTGAAGAAAAGCTTCAGGCATACGGAATTTCTTCGCATTTGGTTGAGTTCGAAATAACGGAGCATTCACTCATAGACAATTTTGATCAAACCTTATCGGTCATTCGAAGCTTGAAGGATTTGGGCTTTAACATCGCACTAGATGATTTTGGAACGCGTTTTTCGTCATTAAATTACCTAAGTAAAATACCATTTGACACCCTTAAGGTAGATAAATCCTATATCGATCATGTAACCACGGATGGTAAAGACCGTTTGATCGTGGAACAGATTATTCAGCTTTCTGAGCGCCTGGGAATCAAAACGATTGCTGAAGGCGTTGAATATCCTGAACAGCGTAAAGCATTGGAACTAATGAAATGTAGTTATGGTCAGGGCTATTTAATGTCACGACCTATTAATAAGACACAAATCTGTGAACTCTTAAAGGCGGAACGTACAAAAGGGGAAAACTAGATGTCTACGAAAAGTCCGCATATGATGGCGGTGAAGAATCGAATATTCAAGATGATCCTGTGGATTAGTCTAGTCGCTTTTTTGACGGTGGCGTTCACAAATGTGATTAATCGGCGTCCATTAAGCAATTTTTTAATCCCTTTCTTTGGGGGAGTAATCATAGCGGCCATGATTTGGCTCGTGTATAAAAATAAAGGAATGTTGGGTGTTAAATACGCCTATTACGTCTTCCTGAGTGTGTTATATGTCCCCGTGGCGTGGTTGACGTCACCAGGATCTTATAGTGCCATGTCCTTTTATGCAGTGCTAATCGTGTTTGTCGGCGTCGTCCTAGCTCAAGAGAAAACGGATTATGCTTTTCCGGTACTGACGACGATAGAAGTTGTTTTTCTTATAAACTATGAAAGATTCAAGCCTGAGCAGTATGCTGTCTACTCAGAACCCGCAGCACGTGCGATTGATTTATCCATCAATTTTTCAATCGTCATCGCCATCATTTTCGCGGTGGTTTTCGTCCTTAACTCGTATTTTGATTCTGAGCACAAACGCATCTATAGTCTTTCGATTACGGACCAATTGACAGGGATCTATAACAGAAGGTATCTTTACCATGAACTTGAGCAGTTTGAAACTGGCAATCGAAAAAAGGATCAAACATTTTCCATTTTGATGATGGATTTAAATAATTTCAAACGCGTCAACGACACTTACGGTCATTTTGCAGGGGATGAAGTATTGAAGGCTTTTGGAGCGGCGTCTAAAAGTGAGTGTTGACATCTCATCAGATGCGATTTATAATTTAGGAGATTAAAGGCTTCGGTCTCGAGAAAGGAGTAATGTTTTATGATGGTCAGATTAAGTGAGGTTTTTATAGGCTAACTGAATATCGGCATCGCATTTGTCGATGCAACTTCTTTCGAGCAATCTGAATCGTGTATGAATTAACACGCTATTTGATGGCGTGTTTTTTATTGCCAAAAATTCATCCCGCAGCTGGTCGCCACTGCGGGATTTTTATGCGCGTTAGAAGGAAAATTATGGAAAACAATTATGGATATGAAAGGAAATTAAAGATGAACGTAAAAAATGAAAAATATGAGCAAAATCAACAAAATCAACAAAATCAACAAAATCAAATGAATGGTCATGAAGAAGCGTGGCTAGAAGCATATGGCTTCAACACGTTCTTTATGAAACAATGGTCAGCACTGGATCAGGACATTAAAACGAACGGCCTCATCGGAAGGGTGATCGCCGATTTCGGGCAAAAGCTTCGTGTGGCCATAAATGAGGGGGAATGCCTCGCAAATCGGCCTGTGGAACTGAAGCAGATGAAAGGTGGAATCGCCACAGGTGATTGGGTAGTCGTCAAGCCTCTCAATGATGGCGAAGAGGCGATTGTCCTGCACGTATTTCAAAGGTTTAGCAAGTTTTCAAGAGCGGCTGCGGGCGTGGAAGTGAAGGAGCAAATCGTCGCAACCAACATCGACACTGTTTTTTTAGCGCAATCCATGAACAAGGACTTTAATCTAAGAAGGATGGAACGTTACTTGGTAGCTGCATGGGACAGTGGAGCAACCCCCGTGATCTTACTTACGAAGGCAGATTTATGTGAAGCGCCTGAAGTCTATATCGAGCAAATGGCATCGATCGCGCCAGGGGTGGAAGTCATAGCGCTCAGCAGTGTGTCGGGTATGGGGTTATCTCAAATGACGAAATATGTTACTAAGGGAAAAACGGTGGCGATATTAGGGTCTTCTGGCGTGGGAAAGTCCACATTGGTAAATGCACTGATGGGACATGATGTCCTTAAGACGCAATCGATCAGAGAGGATGACAGTAAAGGACGACACACCACGACTCACCGGGAACTGGTGCTGTTACCAGGCTCCGGTCTTATCCTCGATACTCCAGGCATGCGAACTCTGGCGCTTTGGGATGCTGAAAATGGGGAAGGGATGGAGCGCATTTTTGGTGAAATCGAAGGCATCATCAAAGAATGCCGTTTCTCGAACTGTACCCATAAAAGTGAACCAGGATGTGCCATCAGAGCCGCATTACGGTCTGGTAGGCTTGAGGAGAAAAAATGGATCAACTGGCAAAAACTCCAAAAGGAAATAAAGTTTATTGAGAGTAAGGCTAATAAAAAAGAACGCGCCCTGCATAAACAAGGCGCGAAAAGCAACACACGTAAAAATATTTCGGTCTATGAAGTAGACTGATAAGAACTGATGATGTCCAGCCAGTTCTCAAGCTCCTGGATGATATCTGGTTTGTTCTGAGGGCTGGCATGTACCATCTCTTCAACAAAATTTTGAAAAGCACTAACCAACATATGATGGTTAAATGCGATATAAAGTGGCGAATGGTCAATCTTACAAAAGATGACGCCCACCTCAGGCTTAACCATGATGATGATATCCTCAGGTATCGGAGGTGGATCGAGATGAATATAAAAATGATGGTGCTGTTTTGAGTAATTCAAAATTTTTTTGACGTTATCAATGTAGGCTTCTTTCGTAATATTCGGAAGGAGCGCATCAGTTTTGCTATCCATAAACTCTAGCGGGTCATATAGCTTAAACCAGGTCGTAAATTTTGATTCATTCAGATGATGGGCCATGGATTCAGAACGCTTGTTGATGAATGCTTCGACGAAAGAATGGAGTTCCTTCGAACCGGGCCAAGGGGATAAAAAATACATGTCTCCCTTTTGTGCCTCGAATTCATCGTATAACGCGGTGAAGGCTTCTCGGTTTTCCTCTTTAAAAAAGCGCATAAGCGGACGGCAGTGCTTCAAATACGCCTCGAATTCGCAGGCCAAATTTGAAATCATCTGTTGATCATTATAATAAAGCTGTTCCGAGGATGTCGTATCTGCAAGGGCACTTGATGTCAATGCAGCAATGCCAGGTGCGATGAACATCGTTCGTCTGAACAGGGATTCTTGATAGTTGGGATAATAATAGGGCGTGATGGCACCCGTTGCATAAAGTGGCATCCACCTGTCTATGGCTGCCATGAGCTCTTGGTTGCTCCGCGTGACGGTATGGACGATATTGATGTGATGCCCTGAACGAATGGTTTCAACCAACAGCATTGCCCACTTATCGGTAAAGACGGGGTCTTCAAGCATCCAGTCCATGGATTCGTCGCTATATAAAAGAAGTGTACACGGCTTCTTACTTTTGATTACGGCTGTTAAAAAACGGATAACCCCTTCACGTTTGCCTGCATTTCCCTTATAAACTTCCACACTTAACCGTTTGCCAGCAGGTTCTTCGGGAAGTGCATTAAGGGGTAAACTTGGAAGGGTGACTTCTTTAGCTAAATGCAATCGCTCGATAAACTTACTGACCAACAAGGTGCTTTCCGTGTTCTCATTTTTAAACCACATGATGAGCTTTTCGCTAATGATATCCGGACAATTCTCACAGTTACCTTCTGTTAACGTCAACAGTTCGCATAAGCTTTGACGATCCGTGGCATGAGTGGCGATGTAATGCGATATGGTTTCTATATAACCGCAGTGACTGGCAGGGATACGTGTTCCATTGCGCCAGCGGCTAATGAGAGAGGGATCGACAGAAATGGCCTTTGCCAGTTTATTATTCGGGATACTTTGCAGACTCAACACGAGATTCAGCTTGTCATGAAATTTCATGATACCCCTCCTAACCACTAGTAATCGATTTCTAAGTTGAGTATATCATATTCACTAGGATAATAAAATTATTTCAAGTATAATAAGTATGAGACTGTTTGATAAGGAGTGAAATCTGATGATTGTTACGGTGACCCTTAATCCAGCCATTGATAAGACAATTGAAGTCAATCGCTTAACCATTGCTACGTTAAATAAAGTTGAAAACTGGATTCAAGATCCAGGTGGGAAAGGCATTAATGTATCGAAAGTGATTGAATCGTTAGGTGGAAACAGCATTGCCACAGGGTTTTTAGGGGGAAGTGCTGGCCGCTATATCATGCATTCTTTAGATGCGCTTGATATCAAGCACGATTTTGTGATGATTGACGGCGAAACGCGAACAAATCTTAAAATATTTGACCGTGTGACCAAGGAAACTACGGAAATCAACGAACGCGGTCCTTCTGTATCTGAAGCGGCGACCTCTGAGCTACTGCTAAAGGTAAAGTCCCTTATTAAGCCCCCTTGTATCGTGGTTATTTCAGGAAGTACACCGGAAGGCCTTTCTGCCGACTTTTTTTCCACCCTCGTATTAGCGTGTAAAGAAATGGGGGCAAAGGTGTTTTTAGATACCTATGGATGTGCATTTGAGTCGGGGATTAAAGCCATGCCCGATTATATCATGCTGAGACACCGCTCCATCGAAAAAATACTTGACTGTGAAGTGAGAACGGATGAAGCGCTCGTCAAAGCGGGGCAGACCTTCATGAAAATGGGGGCGGCACATGTGTTGTTTTCTTTAGGTCCTGAAGGCAATTATTATTGCGATGCAGAAAATTCGCTTCGATTAAGGCCGATTAAAATTGATGTCCATAGCACGGTTGGCGCAGGCGATGCGCTTGTAGGTGGCTTCGTGTATGCGCTTGACCAAGAGTATGATATCGAAGAAAGCCTTAGACTGGCCATGGCAGCAAGTGCAGGCGCTGTCATGACGGTGGGGACTAAACCTATGAATGTGGAATGGATTACCAGTCAAATCGATCGCGTCGTGGTGGAAAAAATATAGTTTGTCATTGACAGAATCCCATAATGGGTTGTTTTATAAGGTGTTCCACGGTATAGTGGGCATGAGGTGACCATTATGAGCATGCAGTTTTCGCTTGAACTCAAAACAGGTTTTTTTCAAACAGATGCCTGCATCGTCCATATAGACAACAAAGCATCGCAGCTTCTCATCGAGTTCGAAAAAGGCCGCGACGCTTATGTGATCGAGTTTAAAAACTTGAAACGCATCATCTATAACCCCTATGCGCACCACGAGCTTGAGCTTCAAACCTCGTGCGACACCTACGTCGGGTATGTGAACAAGCAGGAACTTGCCAGAGGCGTCATCGATTTTTTAAAAGTCGAGTTTGAGAGCATTTTTAAAGAAATCAAATAAACTTACTGATTAGAGCGTCCAGTCAATGGGCGCTTTTCCTATTTTTATTAAAAATTCGTTGGTTTTCGAGAAAGGCTTGCACCCATAAAACCCTCTATAGACAGAGAGCGGGCTTGGATGAGGTGCCTTGAGGATGAGGTGAAGTGGGTTGGTGATGAGTTTTTCCTTCTCCTGAGCGGGTTTTCCCCAAAGCCAAAATACGACGGGCTCATTTTTCAGGTTAATGGCTCGGATGACTTCGTCAGTAAAAGTCTCCCATCCCTTCTGTCGATGAGAATGTGCTTCACCGGCCCGTACGGTGAGCACGGTGTTCAGTAAAAGCACGCCTTGCTTTGCCCAAGAATCTAGAAACCCATGATTAGGGATTGGGATGCCGAGGTCATCATGCATTTCTTTGAATATATTGATCAGTGAGGGCGGCGCAGGTATCCCTGGTTTTACGCTAAAGGATAGGCCGTGGGCTTGACCAGGGCCATGATAAGGGTCTTGACCGATTAACACGACCTTGATTTCAGAATAAGGTGTTAGCCGAAATGCATTAAAAATGTCATGTTTATCGGGATATATGGTCTGTGTGCCATACTCTATTTTTAAAAATGCTCGCAGTTCCTGATAATAGGGTTTATCAAATTCATCACCGATGATGTCTTGCCAATCATTGTTTAGGTTTGCTGCCATGACGTCCTCCCCATGATTTTACTGATTTTAGTCTAACATAGGAATTAAGCTGTTTAAAGTGCTTATCATTTTTAATTTTCGGTATATAATGATATCATAAGCATTCACTCTAGGAGGGGCTATGGCAAAGCTGTTAATCGTCGACGATGAAAAGAATATTCGGGAGTTATTAAAAGAGTATTTGAGTATAAGCAATTACACGATCTCTGAAGCGGCTGACGGTTTAGAAGCCCTTAAGCTCATAGAGCAGGAAGCGTTTGATCTCATTATCCTCGATGTCATGATGCCTAAAGTAGACGGGTGGACCGTATGTCGTGAAGTCAGGCTGAAGAATCGGACACCGATTATCATGCTTACGGCTAGGGGTGAGGAATATGATAAGCTTTTGGGATTTGAACTCGGCATCGATGATTATGTGGTCAAGCCCTTTAGTCCGAAGGAACTCACCGCTAGAATAAAGGCAGTTTTGGCACGAAGCGCTCCGGTTGAGGAGCACCCTTCGACGTTTGTTTATGATGGGCTAAAGCTGGATATAGACGCGAGAACACTCACTCGGGATGGCGAGCGTATTTCATTGTCACCAAAGGAGTACGATCTTTTACAATACTTCATGGAGAACCCTTCTCGGGCATTTTCCAGAGAACAACTGCTCACATCCGTTTGGGGCTATGACTTTTATGGGGACGACCGTACGGTGGATTCCCACATAAAGTCGTTAAGGGAACGTTTGGGGAGATATAGGAGCTGGATTGCCACCGTTTGGGGGCTAGGCTATAAGTTTGAACCTATTCCCTTAGAGGAGGTAACGCGATGAAGGGCATTAGAATGAAATTATGGAGCTGGTTGATGCTCCTCGTCATCGCCGTGCTGGTATTATTATGGCTATTTCAAGTCGTTTTTTTAGAGCAATTTTATCATCTCATGCATTTTAGAAGGATTGAATTACAGGTCGAATCCTTTGCTGAAGGTGTGCGTGAAGAGAGTGCTGTAATCACCGCACTTGGAAACGATGCCTTAATCGGTGAGCTTGAAGCGTTTGCAGCGGCGGTTAACCTCAATGTAGAAATCTATGATGAGTATGGAAATACACTGTATCAGCAAGCCATGATTACGGAGCATATGTTCAGGCGATCACTTGGTTCGATCGTCGCAGAGGCACTCTCTGGTGAAACCATCAGAACCAATATTGCCCATATGCGTTTTGAGAGTGAATACCGGGTATTTGCCATGCCATTAGTTAATCAAGCGGGATTGATCGATGGCTGTATCGTCGTGACCAGTCCGATCGAGCCTGTAAAAGAAGCGACCGATATTATCATGCAGCAGCTGATTTACATCACACTCATCCTATTAGCACTGGCATCGGCGATAGCACTTGGCTTATCAAAGCAGTTTAGTCGCCCTATCGAGCAAATCAGTAAAGCGGCCAAGTCCATCGCAAAAGGGCATTTTGATGTACGCTTAGACATCAAAAGCAATGATGAAATCGGTCAGCTTGCCCAAGATGTAAACGAGATGGGACAGTCGCTCGGACAAATCGATCGCCTTCGCAAGGAGTTGATCGGGAACGTTTCACATGAACTTCGTACACCGCTTAGCATTATCCGTGGATATGCGGAAACGCTAAGAGATGTTACAGGTGATCATCCAGAGAAGCGTAATCATCAATTAGAAATCATCATTAGTGAATCAGAGCGTCTCGCCCATTTGATAGAAGACGTGCTTAGTGTATCTCAGCTAGAATCGGATAGTGTTCCACTGGAGATGACGCCATTTGATGTGCTCGAAACAGTGAAAGCGACAGTTAACCGATTTGAAGTAATAAAAACCATCGAAATTATAGCGCCAGAGGCATCCTATGAGGCACTGGGAGATCGGAAGCGCATCGAACAAGTGCTTTATAATTTAATCGGTAATGCCATCAGCCATACCGCCATGACAGATGCAGTCAGTGTTCAGATAAGCCGTCATAATGGCTTTATCGAAACTTCCATTATGGATAAGGGAAAAGGAATTCCAGAAGATCAGCTAAAGTTTATTTGGGATCGATTCCATCAAGTAAGTAATGATGCATCGGGGAAACCAAAGGGTTCTGGTCTAGGACTCGCCATCGTTAAAGCCATTATGGAGAAGCACCAAATGGCTTATGGTGTCAGCTCAAAATTAGGCGAAGGAACCACCTTCTGGTTTAGACTTAAGGAGGTTTAAAATGTGTGGAAGATTTTACATCGATGCGGATGCGGAATTTTTACTAAGGTATTTTAGAATTCTTTATGAGCCTAAAGTCAATGTTGAACGTCCGGTGGTATTTCCTACACAGACGAGTCCGGTGGTCATCGATTATCAAGGACAAAGGCGAATTGGACCTATGGAATGGGGATTTAAACTACCAGGCCAGTCAAAACCCATCATCAATAGTCGCGCTGAAACGGTCATGGAGAAAAGGCTATTTGCAGAGGCATTTGCTAAAAGAAGGTGCATTATTCCCGCCAGTGGTTTTTTCGAGTGGCATCAAGCGACCAATGGTGGCTCAAAAACACCTTATAAAGTGGCTTTACCTGATCAGCCGATTATGTGTATGGCAGGCTTATACACCAAACATATCGACGAACACAGCGATGTGAGGTGGTTGTTCACCATCATCACCAGGGAAGCAAACGACGACATGCGTGTCATACATCCTCGGATGCCACTGATGCTAGATGAAGAAGCCATGAACCTTTGGCTAAGTCAGACACCAAATGAGCGCGAGCTAAAGGCGTTACTCAACTTTGATATCGGAAAGCTACTATTATCTCCAGTTTAGGGATTGACAACAAAACGCGATAGTGCTAGACTACTTTAAAACCGATGAACGAAAGAGTAGGTATTGTGGCCGTTAAGAGAGTGGCGAGAGGGTGTGAACGCCATACGAAAGCAAGGCTGAAGGACATTCGTGAGGTGCATGCTTGAACGAAGAGTAGGGCATGCCGGAAGCCTCCGTTACAGGGAAAGAGGACCATGTTGCAGCATTCATGGTTGAAATAGGGTGGTACCGCGTGATAACACGCCCCTTGGATTTATTTCCGAGGGGCTTTTTTATGCCCTTTCGGAAAAGGAAAGGAGCCAGAGTATGGAAAGAGTATTAGCAAGCGAATTAAGTGTTCATGTAGGAATGATCGTCAACGTGAAGGGATGGGTGTATCGCATTAGACGGTTAAAGCAGGTGTGTTTTGTGGTGTTAAGAGACCGGAGTGGCTTCGTTCAGTGCGTGCTTACCCCTGAGCTTGAGGCGACGCTGGATTTGACACACGAAACCGTGGTTTCCATTAAGGGCCAGGTAAGAGAAGGTAGTAATGCTTTTGGCAATGAAGAAATCGACGTCATCTCAGTAGAGATTCTAAACCCTTCAGCACCGGATCTCCCCGTACAGGTAAATAACGCAAACGTGGAGGTCAACCTGGATACCATGCTTGAGCACCGCGTCTTAGCCCTAAGGCATCCAAAGGAAGCCGCAATTTTTAAAATTCAAGCAGCCATTGCGCACGCCTTTGCAGGCTTTTTATCACGTGAAGGCTTTACAGAAATCCATTCCCCGAAGCTGGTAAAGGAAGGCGCTGAAGGCGGTTCAAACGTATTCAAGGTCGAATACTTCGGTCAGACGGCTTATTTGGCACAGAGCCCGCAATTCTATAAACAAATGATGGTCATTTCGGGATTTGAACGCGTTTTCGAAATCGGGCCAGTGTTCCGTGCAGAGGCACATAGCACCAGCAGGCATTTGAACGAGTATATCAGCCTCGACTTCGAGATGGCTTTTATCGAAGATGAGCATGTGCTAATGGCTTTAGAGACACGGCTTTTAAAATCGATTTTCCATCACTTGAAGGCATTATATACGCCAGTTCTATCCCTGCTTGAGGTTGAGCTGCCACATGTGCCTGATGTGATTCCAGAGCTGAAGCTTTCAGAGGCGATTAGAATCCTAAAAGAGGAATATGGAAAAACAGAACTGGACGGTGACTTGGATCCGGAAGGTGAAAAGCTCATCTCTAAATACATTCGTGAAAAAACGGGATCTGAGTTCTTGTTTTTAACGCATTATTCCCAGAAAAAGCGCCCGATGTATACCATGCCTTGTGGTGCTGAAGAAACGCGAAGCTTTGACCTATTATATAATGGACTTGAAATCACCACAGGCGGTCTTCGTATCCACCATTATGATTTGCTGATGAAGCGCATGATGGAAAAAGGCCTCGATCCAGCTCAGTACTCAAGCTATCTCGAAGCCTTTAAATATGGCGCGCCACCACACGGTGGACTTGCAATCGGTCTGGAGCGTCTTACGGCTCAGCTTTTAGGTTTCTCTAATGTCAGGAGAACCTCGCTGTTCCCTAGAGATGGTCACCGCTTAACCCCATAAATCATTAATGTTCTTAGATACGGGAGAAATCGTTATAGATTCTCCCGTCTTTTATTTCGATAATGCGGTCGGTCTTTTCTGCGATACGGCGATCATGTGTGATGATTACAAAAGTTGTTTCCAGCTTTTTATTGATGTCTCTTAAGAGGTCATAAATCACCTCTGTGGTTTCTGAGTCGAGGTTTCCTGTAGGCTCGTCAGCAAGGATGATGCGCGGGTTGTTGATGAGTGCTCTGGCGATGGCTGTACGCTGCTGCTGGCCCCCAGACATGTTACCGGCGAGGTTGTTTTTCACTTTGCTAAGCCCTACCAGCTCCATTAGCTCGTGAGCACGGTCGTTCATGCGCTTATCGAATTTCTGTCCCTTGATGAAGTGTGGCATCAACACGTTTTCGAATGCCGTGAACTCCGGAAGGAGATAATGGAACTGAAAGATGAATCCGATGGTTTCATTGCGCAGCTTCGCGAGGTCATTCTTTTTCATTTGATCGGTACGAATCCCGTTGATTTCCACTTCTCCGAAGGTAGGACGGTCCAGTGTACCGACGATGTTGAGTAAGGTGGATTTACCACTACCTGAAGCGCCGATAATGCCGTTAAATGATTTGGGCTTTATAGCCAGGTCCACATCGTAGAGGACCTGTGTTTTCACTGCTGTGCCATAAATTTTACTGACTTTGCTGAGATTGATGATGTTATCCATTTTTGATCACCTCGATTGGAGAGAGTTTTCTAGATTTCAACGCTGGAATGATAGAGGCAAATGTGGAGGAGACGACTGCAATCAAGCCAGATAACATCATGAAGCGATAGTTGATGAAGATCGGAACCACAGGCGTCCCATCAGGGTTTAAAGCAAATTTACTGAAGACGACGAGGAGTCCTAAACCGAACAGGATACCGAGCAAGCCGCCGAGTATACCCAGTAGGAAACCTTGGAATAAAAAGACGAGACTGGAGGTGCGGTCGTTGATTCCCATGGCTTTCAGAATACCGATTTGGCGCGATTTCTGAAGTACGGATATGGCCAGTACACTGGCAATCCCCAGAACCACGGAAATGACCACGAATACTTGGATCATCAGACTGGAGGTGCTTTGCCCGCTAAGACCACTTAATAACGCTTCGTTTTGTGCTTTCCAGTCATCAAAACGCAGGTCCTCGCGATTCACGTCCGTCTGCATTTGAGTGGCGATGAGATCCGAGTCAAACGGTTCTTCTATCTGACTTTCGAGGGCAGTGACTTGATTTTCATCAAAATCAAATACCGTTCTAGATAAATCGAGGCCGCTGACGACCCAAGAGGCGTTGATAGCAGCGACTTCTAGGTCGAAAAAGCCCACGACCTTAATCTCTGTGAGCTGCCCTGCTGGTGATAATATCTCAAGAGTGTCTCCGATTTCGATATTATAGTCTTCAGAGAGGGTCACTCCCATAAGGACTTCGTTTGTGCCTGGTGCAGGAAGTCTTCCACCCTCTAAGACCGCTTCACTAAATCGATAGATTTGGTCAGCGGATGCCAGGTCAAATCCTCTGAGCAGTATTTGATTGGTTTTATCATCTGTTTTAATAAATGCGCCACCTGTCAAAGTAGGTGTCATTTTTTCTACCTGATTTGAAAGTTGATTCAAAACGGCTTCATAGTCGTTAAACGGTTCATTTTTTTCAGAAGCAGCGATGGTGATATGTGAGGATCTACCGATGGTGGTGTCCAGTAAGCTGATTTGTAATCCTTCTATCAGTGATCCGATGAATATCTGTACGGAGATGCCGATGGCGATTCCGAGCGTGATTAAAAATGTTTGTCCCTTATTTGATGAAAGAAAACGCAAGGCGATTCTAAAGGCAAGTTTCATAGGATCGCCTCCTTTATTTTTTTAAGATCATCAAAGGAATTTGCGTAGAAATCTGCTTTTACCAGTTCCTCAACGTTCGATGAATGATGGACGGCATATCCGCCGACGATGAGTTTAAAGGGGCGATTTTCTGGCAGCTTAACGATTAAATCATGAAGCCTCGACAGATGAAAGTAGTTGGTTACACTGATACAAACCACGTTAGGATTAAAGAATTTGATGGCTTCTAGTATATCCTTTCGCGGTGTATTTGCGCCGATAAAGTAGGTTTCAAACCCTAGCAAGGTGAGATAATCAGCGGTCATTCGAGCACCAAGCTCGTGATACTCCTCTTCAAGGCAAAAGACTAAGGCGCGCTGGCCTGTTTTTGGTTGTTGATCGGTTAATACACGAGAATAGGAGAGTTCAAGTGCTGTCCTTACGGTACTGCTGGCGAGGTGCTCCTTCCAGATGGGAATTTCTTGGTCTTTCGAATTGCTGGCGATGTGATTCAAGCTGGGTGCTAAAAGGTGTTCGTAAAGCATAGGTATGGATAAGTCCGAGCTGCTTAAGGCTTTTTGAAACACACTGATGGCTTTACTTTTATCGTTTTCATCAAGTGCTTCCGTAAATTGATCAAATAGTGCGTTGATGGATTCCATGGGGGGTCTCCTTTAGTCAGTATTTTTTAGTTGTTGCTTTGATACCCGAAAAAAAAAATCTAACGCAAATATTGCGAAATGTGATATTTATTTTTTGAAAAAAGCCCCATCGGATGACGAGGCCTAAAAAGTCACTTTTTACTATATGAGTGATTCAATATGGGGGATAAGGTCTTTTGGCTCAAAAGACGATTCGAATCGCCCGACGATGTTTCCATTACGATCGACGAGGAATTTTGTGAAGTTCCAGCGGATAGCGTTTCCAATCGTGTATTCAGGATACTTGTCCTTTAAAATCACATCGAGTATTTTATTCGTCGGATGGTTTAAATCCAAGCCCTCAAATGGTGCATTATCCTTTAAATACTTAAACAGTGGATGGGCCTCGGCGCCATTGACATCGATTTTCTCGAACAGTGGGAAAGTGACACCATAGTTGAGTGAGCAAAATGATTTCGTGTCTTCACTGGTTCCTGGCTCTTGGGCGTTGAACTGGTTACATGGAAAACCGAGAATTTCAAGCCCTTGACCTTTATAAGCCTCATAAATTTTTTCCAAATCCTCATACTGTGGTGTAAAGCCGCATTTGCTGGCGGTGTTGACGATTAAAAGAACCTTATCTTTATACTGATCAAGGGATTGATTGGTTCCGTCAATATCTTTTGCGTTAAATGAATAGATGCTCATAGTGCCTCCTGATATATATTATGTACAATTAGATTGTACGCAATATATATCGAGATGTCAAGTTGTTATTTTCAATTTGACGGTAAAGGTCGTCCATTCCCCCGGGGTGCTTTCACATGTGATTTTTCCACCATGATGAGAAACGATGGCATGTGCGATGGCGAGCCCGAGCCCATAACTGCCATTTTCACGCGTTCGCGACCGGTCTGCTCGAAAGAAGCGGTCAAATATGAAGGGGAGATCTTCTGAGGTTATGCCTGCCCCCGAATTGCTCACGGAAAAGAGGAGATGATGTGGTGTCTTGATGAGTGATACTTTGATGTGGCCATTTTCTGGCGTATATTTTATCGCGTTGTCCAGTAGGATCATCCCTACCTGAGATAGCTGTTCAGGGTTCCCAAAGCAGTTTAACGCGGGTTCGATTTGTGCATCCAGAGAGATTTTTTTCTCAAAAGCCATGACTTCCAGTCCGAGTAATAAATGCTCGAGACGCTCACTCAAGTTAAAGGTGGACTTCATCATCTGAAGGTCCTCAGCGCCATCCATTTGAGTGAGGTAAAGGAGGTCGTTGGTGAGACGGCCCATGCGTTCAACTTCTTCTTTAATATAGGACAGCCATTTTTTATCGTCGGTTAAGGAACCATCCAGTAGGACATCCACATTAGTCCTGATTACTGCGAGGGGTGTTTTTAGTTCATGGGAAGCATCCGATATGAACTGTTTCTGCTTTTCAAAAGCTTCTTTGACAGGCTTAATGGAGCGCTCTGTGAGAAACCAGCTGATGACCAGGATAATGAGAAGCATAACGAACGTGACGATGGCAAATGTGATGATTAACCGATTAAGCACGCTTTGCTGAAGGGTCACATCGATACTGGTTATGCGATAGCCCGTCGGGAGTATTTGTATAAGATAGGCCCAGTCCCCATCATCGAGGCGGTACTGTCCATAGGTGGTGCCCACGGTGATGATCTTTTGAAGCGCTTCTGTGATCAGTGTTTCATCGGTGATAAAGAAAGATTGCCATGCGAGGAGATTATAATCGGCATCGGTCTCGATAAACATCAGGGGCATACGTTCCTTTGCGAATTCCTCTTTAGGCGGTAGCTGGGGTTCATTTTTCCTAAAATCGCTGATGCGATAAAGGTCCATTTTGATTTCTTCTTTGATATTTGAAGACGTCACGAAATAGACGAAGGAAAAAGCGGAAACCATGAGCAGGGTGATGATCCCTAAGTTCGTGACCAACAACTGGTTTCTAAGGCGTTTAAACATGATCCGCCACCTCCAGTGCGTAGCCGACTCCCCTGGTAGTGGTGATGACGACCTTCGACTTTAAAAAGCTCAGTTTTTTACGTAAAAATGAGATATAGACCTCCACATTGTTGTGCTCCGCTTCGGAATCAAAGCCCCAAAGCTTTTCGATAATCAGCTCTTTAGAAGCGATCATGCCCTTCCTTAGGATGAGAAATTCTAAAAGCTCGGACTCACGAAGCGTGAGCTTTAGCGATTGATTGGACACGGTGAGTGTGAGTGTTGCGGGGTCCAGCTCGATATCCCCGAAGTGATGCCCAGTCGTTAGCGGTTGGTCGGATTTTCTTCTGGAAAGGGCTCGAATTCGTGCCAATAGCTCCTCCGTGGCAAAAGGCTTAGCGAGGTAATCGTCTGCGCCACTGTCCAGGCCTGTTACGCGATCACTGATTTCACCTTTGGCAGTAAGCATTATCACTGGCATGCTTAGGTTTTCTTTTCGGATGGCTTTTAATGCATCGATCCCATTAAGTCTAGGCATCATGATGTCCATAATAATGAGGTCGTAAATCCCGGTTAAGGCATAATCGATGGCATCCTCACCGTTATGGACCACGTCCACTGTATAATGATTTTTTTTAAGTATCTGCGCAACGGCTTCAGCCAGGTGGCGCTCGTCTTCCACTAATAGGATTCGCATAGAGGCTCCTTAATTTTTAATGAGGAAATGATGCAATTTCCCTAACTAATATCCTTAATTTACGCTTTAAATCATATCAATACAACCTTTAGCCAAACTTAAATGGTTAATTTTAAAATTTTTTTGCTTTAAGGTTCGTTAAAGGAATGCGGGATAGTATGAATTTATCAACTGAACCATAAGGAGCACACCATGAGCATAGAAGTATTTAATCGATATGAAAAGAAGTTCATCATGGATCATGAAACCTATGAAACATTAAGAAAAGCGCTGACCAGTCATATGGTGCTGGATGAGTATAGTAAACGAAACGGCTTTTATACCATAAGCAATATCTACTATGACACACCAGAAGACGAGCTGATCTTAAAATCCCTGGAAAAACCCCTTTATAAAGAGAAGCTAAGACTACGCGCCTACGGGGTTCCCAAGCTGGACGATAAGGTCTTTCTAGAGATTAAAAAAAAATACAAAGGGCTCGTCAACAAAAGAAGGTCCACATTGATACTGGATGAGGCTTATGATTTTATCGCCTCACGGCAGCTACCTGAAAAAAGGAGTCACCAAAATCGCCAAGTATTAAAGGAAATCGCCTTTTTAATGAGCCGCTATGATGTCCAGCCTTCGATTTATGTGGCTTATGACCGAATCGCACTTTTTGGAGAGGACCTCAGGATTACCTTCGATCGAAATATCCGCACACGAATGACGGACCTTCACCTCGAATCAGGCGATCACGGAAGATTAATACTTCCCAAGGATCAATGGCTCATGGAAGTGAAAGCCGAGAAAACGCTTCCCATCTGGTTCGTCAGACTACTATCTGACAACAAACTCTATCCCACCAGCTTTTCTAAGGTTGGAAAAGCGTATCTCACCCGCGATCAAGAAACCCATCATATAATTCATAAAGGAGAAATCGTGTCATGTTTGAATCCCTATTCCCTACAACAGCCAGTAGCGCATTAACGCTCACCGAGGTGATCATCACGATCATCAGCGCCTTTATATGCGGCGGCATCATCAGCATAACCTACAGAAAAACCTCAGCAAAGGGACATTATTCTGAAAATTTCGGACTTACGATGATTTTGCTCCCCGCGGTGATCTCCATTATCATCATGCTCATCGGCAGTGATGTGGCCAGAGCCTTTAGTCTCGCAGGCGCATTTTCCATCATCCGTTTTAGAAGTGCCCCTGGAGAGCCTAAGGACATCGCCTACGTGCTATTTGCCATGGCAGCTGGCCTTGCCAGTGGTGTCGGCGCATTTATGTATGCCGCAGCGTTTACACTCATCCTATGCGTGGTGATGCTACTCCTCAGCAAAACGCGCTTTAAGGTAAAAGCTGAAACAGCGAAACAGCTGACCATCACCATCCCAGAGGACCTCGATTATGAATCGGCATTCGATGAAGTGATGCGGACGTATACCGATTTTACAGAGCTCAGACGCGTGAAAACCGCTTCTTTAGGGAGCTTGTACCAACTGACCTATTTAGTAGAGCTGAAGGAAAATATCAGCACGAAGGCATTTATCGACGAACTACGCTGCCGCAATGGAAACCTGAACATCAGCCTTTCACTTACGGCAGATCTTGATAACCAATAATTTCATGAGAGGGACATTATGAAAAGATTATTTCTACTCACATTAGTACTTTTGCTTATTATAAGCACAGTATCGGGATGCACACAAGCCACACTAGGTGTTGAAGATGAATCCGGCACGGAATCTTCGAATCGTTCGATTGACGCAGAGGGTACGACTGTATCGGAATCAATCTCGTCTAGCGATTATTCGCAGTTGTTCGCCACTGAAACTGTACACGAAGTGCGCATTGAAATTGAAGAATCCGAATGGCAAGCAATCCTTGATGCCCCCGAAGATGAGGAATATCATCCAGCAACAGTAACCGTGGATGGCGAAAAAGCTGAAGAGGCTGGCATTAGAACGAAAGGAAACTCCTCTTTAAAGTCAGTGGCAGCCTCCGAATCGAACCGGTATAGCTTCCGGGTCAACCTCGGGAAATATGTCGACGGGCAGGAACTCTTAGGATTGGACGAGTTTGTGCTAAATAACATGTTTTCAGATCCATCTTATCTCAGAGAGTTTATGAGCTACGAAATCATGCGAGAAATGGGGCTTAATGTTCCCTTAACCAGCTTTGTTAATGTCTATGTGAACGACGAACTGTTTGGATTTTATTTAATGGTTGAAGCCATTGATGATAGCTTCCTCAGTCGTTCATTTGGTGATAACGAAGGTAATCTCTATAAAGCGGAAATGAATAGCACACTGCAAGTCGAATCAGACGGTTCATATGACTCGTATGAGCAGAAAAATGGGGAAGACGAGTCTAAGTCAGATTTAGTGAAACTCATCGAAACGCTGAACGACATGCCGGAAGGTGAAAAGGGTGAAATCGAGACGGTGCTGGATGTGGAAAGTGCACTCAAATATATTGCGGCGAATATGATACTAATCAATAGTGACAGCTATAATGGAAACTTTGCTCAGAATTATTACCTTTATAATCAGGGGGGTGTATTCACGGTTATTCCATGGGACTATAATATGGCATTTGCTGGAATGGGCAGAGGTGGCACGGCCATCGATCTCGAAAACCCAATCACGAACACCACGGAAGAAAAAACGCCACTAATCCAAAAATTGCTTGCAGTGCCTGAGTATAAGGCGCGTTATCTGGAAATCGTGGCAGAATATGTCGGGATACTGGAGGACTTCGCAGCCACAGTGACTGAGAAAGCGGCTCAGATTAGGCCTTATGTGGACGCCGATCCAAGTAAATTTACGACACTGGCGGTTTTTGACGAAGTCACGTCCTTTCATGAAGACCAAGAAATCACTTTCGATACACAGACAAGTGCTTCTATGATGCCACCTGATGGTCAAATACCACCTGATGGCCAGATGCCACCTGATGGTCAAATGCCGAATGGAGGATTTCCGCAAAATGGAGAACGTCCAGATAGAGGTGGATTTCCCACTGAAGGGGCTCAAAATGGAGCGTTCCCAGAGAAGGGGGCTTTTGGTGGGCAAATGATGGGCGGTATGAGTCTGGAGGGTTCAAGTACCTCTCTGATCAACCTCATGAGGGCACAAGTACAGCGGTTAGACGATTTATTAGGATTGGATTGACAGCGCTTCATTTTTTCAGTACTATCAATACATGAAGAAGACGACTGAATACGGGGATAACAACTCAATAAATTTGAAGATGGTCATCGCGTTATCACGAACGCAGACATCCTTTGCGCGAATTCTGCAGCAGTACCTCAGTGACTATAATCTTACGATTGCGCAGTTTGGCGTCATGGAAGCCCTTTATCATCTTGGTGACCTCAAAATCTGTGAACTTATCGAGAAGACGCTTTCCACCAGTGGAAACATGACGGTGGTGATTCGGAATCTCGAGAAGGAAGCGCTCATCGAACGCCGCGTTAATAATGACGACCGTCGGGCATTTTTAATAGCGCTCACTGAAAAGGGACGCATGTTGATTAAGCCTGTATTTGAAGGCCATTTGACGATTCTGGACGCGTTTTTTGATCGGCTCACTGCGGATGAAAGAGAGCAGCTGCTCGCTCTACTAAAAAAACTCAATGGTTTAAGCAATTAATCGGACTTGGTCACATTGACCAGGTCCTTTCTTATTTGAATTTTGCATCGCGGTTCGAAGTCCGGTATAATTAAGAGAAATATAGACGAGCAAGTGAAAGGAAATTCTAATGATCATTAATTATCAAAGTGTCGATGCCATCAAGCAGACCATCGCCGAAGCGCCATTGGTGGTGGCTTTATTTAGTGACTTGTGCTGTAATGTCTGCCTAACCATTACTCCCGAACTCGAATCCCTATCGGAGGATTATCCAAACATCAAGGTGATCAGTGCTGATGTGGAAACCATCAAAGCGCTGGTAGGTGATTATCTGGTGTTCGTCTATCCGACAGTCATCATTTTCGCTGAGGGTAAAGAGACGAGGCGATTTGAACGCGTCTTTTCCATGGGGGATATAGAAGCCACTGTATCACGACTGAATGACTTGATGTTTGAATAAGACTTATCGGAAATCGTGAATTAGTATAAGTTTTTCGAAGCGTGAGAACATAAAATTTGTGATAAAATGATAAAAAATAAACAAAGTCGAGGTTACTCATGTCGCTACATAAACGATTTTTGGTCATTGTTTTACTAATTATTGTTTTAATATCTCAAAGTGGTTGTGCAAGTGAAAAACATAACGAAATAACACAGATCGTCATTGCGGATCAGTTTGGTCTTGCCTATGCACCTTTAGAAATTATGAAAGCATACGGCTTTTTAGAAGAGGAGCTTTTAAATGCGGATCTTAACGTGGAAGTTGTTTGGCAAAAGTTTGGTAATACGACCGCTATTCGTGAAGCGATGTTGACGGGTGACCTAGACGTGGGTTTCGTAGGAATCCCACCTTTTTTAATCGGTCTTGATAACGGCATGGACTGGAAAATTATCGGTGGGTTATCTGAAAGTCAAGTTTCACTTATTACTAAAGATCCTTCTGTAAACGATCTCGGTGATTTGTCGATGGAACACAGAATCATCTTACCTCAACCGGGCTCTATCCAGCATGTATTGCTTCAGATGGCAGCTGAGTCACAGTTAGGGGATTTTGCAGCATTTGACAACCAACTTGTTGCGCTTTCCCACCCAGATGGAGTGGTCGCCTTCGAATCTGGTGACTCCGAACAACTTCATTTTACAGCACCGCCTTATATTAGTAAGGATTTAAATGTTAATGGCGCTAGAACTATTTTAGAAGGAAAGGATTCTGTAGGGGAAGACTATACCTTTATCGTGGGAATTTGCCAACGTGAATTTTATGATCAAAAGGCATTTTATGAAGCCTTTAAAAGTGCATTAAGAAGGTCAATTGAGGAAATTCAGTTGGGTTCAGACGAGATTCTAACATTATTGTCTGAAATTTATGAAATACCTAAAGATGAGTTGAAGGCGGACTTGAGAGAAAAGACAATCAGTTTTTCTGAAGAAGTAAAAGGGCTCGATCGATTTTCTGAATTTATGTTTAAGACTGGGACACTCAGTAAAGTGTTCACAGTAGAAGAACTTGTTTGGGAGTAATTATGCTAAAAAAGCCGGTTGTGTATAGACTGTTTTTCATATCGATTTTAATCATTATTTGGGAGCTTGCAGCGCATTTTGGTCCTTATCCAGATGCGCTTTTTCCTAGTTTAGTAGCAGTGGTCAAACGGTTAGGGATGCTAGTGATGGAGGAAGCGCTGTTGTTAAAGGCGCTAAACAGCATCAGCATCGTGCTCATCGGGATGATAATCAGTGCACTTATCGCACTTACACTTTCTTTACTTGGGATTTATTTACCATTTATTAAGGAAAATACCAAGCTTCTAAATAGCGTCGCAAGCCCGTTACCTGGCATCGCTTTACTTCCTATCGTCATACTCTGGTTGGGGTTGACATCAAAAGCCATGATGCTGATCATGGTTCACGCCATGCTTTGGCCAATGGTAACGACATTGACATTGGCGCTTGAGCGCGTTCATTTCAAGTATTTAAGGCTTATTAAAGTCTTTAAAATTCCTTTTTGGCGACGCATCAGCACTATCTATCTACCAGGCATCATCAATGATGTATTTGCAGGGTTTGAAATAGCATGGAGTAGAGGGTGGAGAACCCTTCTGAGCGTCGAGATGATTTTCGGCATCGTAGGTAGCCATTCAGGTCTCGGCTGGTTGATTTACGAAAGAAGAATGTATATGGATACGGCGGGTATGTTAGCCGGCCTTATCGCCATTGCCGTGTGCGGGGTGTTGTTTGAATCGGTACTCTTTAAGGCAAAGCGTTGGGAGGTGTTCATTGGAACCACTAATCTCCATTAATAATTTGACGAAGCGCTTCGGAAGTGAGAAGGTGTTTGAGGGGTTCAAATTAGAGATTTTTAGAGATGAAATCTTAGTGATAATGGGTGCCTCCGGGTCGGGGAAATCGACACTATTGAATCTCATCGCAGAGCTAGATCATGATTATGAAGGTGAGATATGGCGTTCGACGGATATAAGTGAAGGCGTGTCGATACCTTATCCCATGGTTTTCCAGGAAACTGAGAGTCTGCTCCCTTGGTTGAATGTGATAGAAAATATCCGTTTAGTTGCACCTGGGTTAACCGGTGACCAAATCATATCGTTATTGAAGGAAGTTGAGATGGCAGATGATTCTCATAAGTACCCTAGAGAACTATCTGGCGGAATGAAGCAACGTGTTGGGATTGCGAGAGCACTTGCATGTCGTTCGAGAATGCTTTTGATGGATGAGCCTTTTGCAAGCTTGGATGAAGAACTTCGGCTCAAACTTCAAGATCTGATTCGAGCGATTAAAGTACGAGATGAACTAACGGTCGTTTTTGTGACCCATGATCAAACGGAAGCGGAAAGGCTTGGTGACCGAATCATCAAGTTATAGAAAAATCCAAGGCATATGGCAGGCCTTGGATTTTTTGATGGGGTATTACTTAGAATTGGTTTGCAATTAAGGATTCGTTTAGTTCATAGATTTTATCTGTGATTTTTCCTTCTTTCGTGATGACCATAGCGGGGACCTTTTCAAGTTCTAACTTTAGGGCTAAGCCATTTGACTTATAGGTGTCGATTCTGTTGACCACGATTTTGCCGGCATGCTGTTTTTCGATGGCTTCGATATTTGCAAGGAAGTTTCTAGATTCTGCATCGATGGCATTATAGACATAAATTAATCCAGGTTTTTCACTTTGCATAATCTTATGATCAAAAATCTCTTTTTCTGCGATGTAGCGTTCTGCAGCTGTACCAGCGATGGCGCCGTCACCAACTGCAGTGGCGATTTGCTTAAGCCACTTGTCCGTGCAATCACCGATGGCGAAAACGCCTTCAATACCGGTTTCTTTTTTTTCATTTACCGTGATGTACTTATGACGGGTAAGAGGTAGTTGACCTTCGAAAAGTTCAGTATTTGGCAAGTACCCGATAAATTCAAAGCAGTTATCACAGTCCACAGGAATCTCTTCATCCGTTTTAACGTTTTTTAGGACGACAGTCTCGAGGTGATCGTTTCCTTCAAAGCGTTTCACAACTGAGTTCCATATGAATTTCATCTTAGGATTAGCTAGTGCCGCTTCTTTTGCAATTTCGTTGCAGTCCATTTTCCCTTCTTCATGCATGACGGATACGGTAACTTGTTTTGCAAACTTCGTTAAAAACATTCCTTCTTCAATAGCCGCATCACCCGAACCGATGACGACGACGTGTTTATCAGTGTTACCGGCCGCATCACAGGTCGCACAGAAGCTGATGCCTTTATCAAACAGGAATTCTTCTTCTCTTTCTGCACCTGTGGTTCTCGGACGGCCACCGGTAGCGATGATTACCACTTTTCCGATAAACTTGTTTCTGAAGGTTTCTACGACCTTTTCTTCACCATGGAGGTTAACGCTCGTCACTGCAGTGAGCTTGAAGTCCACACCCATGTTTTTTGCTTGCTCTTTCATAAGATTCGTGATGGCTTCACCTTTTGGCGCATCTGGGAATCCAGGATAGTTTGCTATTTCGTTTGTATAAGTTGCAAGTCCTCCCACGAGGGCTTTTTCTAATAAAATGGTTTTTAGTCTCGCACGACCTGAGTAAATAGCAGCACTGAGTCCAGCAGGACCGCCACCGATGATAATCACGTCATAATGCTCAACGACTTTTTCTCTAGCCATTCCGTTCTCCTTAATTTGAATTTGGGGGATTAGGTCATGAAGTACTTGACGAGAAGCTTGCTACCCACTACTGCACCTGCAAACATTCCGATGGCGAATACCCAGCCAGAGAGTGAAAGCGAAGCAATTCCACCATAAAGCGCTCCGATGTTGCATCCGAAAGAAAGGCGTGCACCATAACCCATTAATAAACCGCCGATGGCTGCTGCAAAGATTTGTTTTTTTGATTTTATTTTTTTGATTTTAAAACCTGAGGCGAGCAAGGTTGCTGCTAATGCGCCAAAAATCACTCCGAAGTTTCGCCATGAATCAGGGTGATTCAGGATGCCTCCTTCTAAAGTTGCTTGCGCACCTGGGCTAGCAAAGTAGTACCATTTATCGACACTGCCACCAAATGCTTCAAAAATCCATGCGCCCCAAGTTGCGAAGGCTCCCGATACACCCCAAGGGCTTTTAGTGGTAGCCAGCGTAATGATTTGGAAAAGCGATAGCAAAACGGCTGCCGTAACGTAAGTAAACGGATTCTTGCCCCATCTAATGTAGTATTCATTTGACTTCATTCTGTCAAAGAATTTTTCCTTCTTTTGTTCCAATGTTTACACCTCCAAAATTTGGTGTGATACCATTTTTACTTCGTTTTTTCGATGATGACTTCCCACTCACCATCATCCACTTCTTCAACTTCCACATTATAGCCTTCTTTTCTAGCCCATTCTGGAACGTTTTTCATCGCACAACTATGATCGATTTGAACGATTAATACATCGCCAACTTCAAGTTCTTTAATTTTATTTTGAGATTTTACCAAAGGTACAGGACATGCTTCACCATAACAATCTAACATGACTTCTTTCATTTTAAGATTCCTCCAATATAATTATTCATTAATAATTCGTGATACGATATAATATGATTCATCAGGTGCGATTAGTGTGCACCGCCACGTTTCTTTTCATATTGTTCTGCTACTACATATAAAATCAGCAGTACCGTCAATTGAATGATGACGGCACCCATCCAACCGAAAACATCTGGTAAGAAGATGCTTGGACCTTTAGAAATAAACCATTCCTTCCACCATCCAAAATCATGAGCACCCCAAAGGGAACCTATGATGAAGAACACAAAAGCAATCATGTTCATAATAAAGCCTTCTCCCACGCGCATAAGGGTTCCTGAAGCGCAACCTCCGGCGATGACCATACCGATTCCAAATAAAAATGCACCTACAAGTGTGGCGATGGAAATCGGAACGACATAACTCATACCTGGGATCGGGAGCCCCGCTTGTGCATAGCCATACTTGATGGCTGTAAAACCTAAAGTGGTGATGGCGAATGCGATGATGACCGCTCTCGTGATGGAAGTACCACCAGTGAGGTAGGGATCTCGCATGGAAGCTGTAAAGCAAAAGCGTCCCTTTTGAAGAATGAAGCCAAAAGCGGTGCCTGTTAACCAAAAGAAAGCCATGTTTGATGACTTGATGTTTAGTAGTAGCGCGACGATGATGATAAAGGCTACTGTCAGGAAACCCAGTGGTATCTGATTCTTCTTTGGTTTGCGATTTGCCGAAGAGCGTCTAGAAGATGCTGTTGATGTTTGTTCAGCCATTTTTTTCACACTCCTGAATTAAAAAAAGTTTGCTATACTCTTAACAATCTCACATATTTATGATAACATTTTATCAAGTGTTTCGTCTCCCGTGCAAAACTGAATCAATATAAGAAAAAACGATGGCCAAAATACGTGCCAGTCATGCATTATTAATGAAGAGGTGAAGTATGAATTTAACCGCACTAGAATATTTTAGAGAAGTTGTGGAAACCAAAAGTATCTCTAAGGTTGCCACCATAAGACACATTTCACAGTCAGCACTTAGCCAAAATATTCAAAAACTTGAGGATGAGCTTGGTTTCAGTTTGCTTGAGCGATCTAATCGAGGCGTCGAGCCTACAGATGCGGGAAAGATTCTTTTTAAGCATTCTGGTACCATGCTCCGCGTACTTGAAAAGATGAAGGAAGAGCTTGAATCACTGCATTATAGTATGGAGAACATTAGAATAAATGGGTCTCTGTCACTGGTTGACTACAGTTTGCCATGTGTGCTCTACAAGGTTAAGAAGAAATACCCAAGTTATAACTTTGAGATGCATGCACGTTCCAACATGGACTCCATGAACGATCTCATCAATGATTTGACAGATTTGTGTTTTGTCACTGAAGAACCTTGTGATGATCGATTGGATTTCGCGCATATCGGAAAAGAACGCATCGTTTTAGTCGCCAATTCACAATCTAGAATTCCAGATATCATCGATGTGAAAGATCTTCTTAAGCATGAAATGGTGCTTCTGGATGACGAAGCCTTGACGATATCATCGTTCATAAAACATAAGCTTAAAGATGTTGGCCTTACCATAGATAAAATACCCATCATGTTCAAAGTGGATTCTATTCCCGCAGCCAAATCATCGATTAGCAACAATTTGGGAATTTGTTTTCTACCTTATATGGCCGTTAAGAAAGAGCTATATGAAAAAAAATATAAAATCGTCGAAGTCAACCAGTTCGATTTGGATTTTAAAATTTATGTCGTCTCTCAAAAAAAATGTAACCGTAATCGTTCTGTTGAAGATGTTTATAATTATTTCGTCGAAAATGGAGAGAAGGATTTCTGCTGATTAAAATAAAAAGCTGACGCGTCATACCATTTGACGGTCAGCTATTCCTATTTATGGCTTAGTAATGGTAATTTCCCATACGCCATTCATCACTTCCTCGATGACATACTCAAATTTTGTCTTCCCTAGATGATCTTTCAAAGACTCGATGACACAACTGTGATCCACCACCATTTGAAAGGATTCACCATTGGCGAGATGTTCCAGTTCGTGTTGCATCTTTATAATCGGTAAAGGGCATATATCTCCGAAACAGTCAATTTTATTCATCATTTCACCCCATTTTAATCCACTTATTTTCTAAAATTATAACATATATTCGAGGTGATCATGAATTTTTCAGTGGTAATTCCCGTTTATAATAGCACATCATCACTAGAAATACTCCTTGAAGAGATTTCCAGCTACTTCTCCCCAAAGGGGTTAACCTACGAAGTAATCTTAGTAGATGACGCCAGTCAAGAGGCGACGGTCAAGGCGATGAATAACCTTAGATTGAATGATGACTACGGGAAGCTAATTAGGATTCGACTCTCACATAATGTTGGACAGCAACGGGCATTAGCCATAGGGTTGAAGCATGCCTCTGGAAAGTATGCCATCACCATGGATGACGACCTTCAGCACGATATTCATACTGTAGAAGAAATGCTTAAGGCCGCACAAATGGGTGCAGACCTCGTTTATGGAGTCTATGAGGTATATAATGATCATCAAAGCAGGGCTTGGGGATCGAAAATCATCGCCATATTTTTCAAAATAAGGTATCATAAAGCATTGAAGGGTATTAGCGTCAGCAGTTTCAGACTGATTCACGAGGGTATTTATCGAGCATTACCAAAAGAGGATAAACCCTTCGTCTATCTTAGTGCAGAACTACTCCCTCTATCAAGCCAGGTTGCAAACGTCATGGTTAAGCGGAGGGAACGCGTATACGGGAAATCAGGTTATTCACTTTTAAAATGTATCCGAATTGGTTTGAAACTCTTTTTTCATTACGGTATTATAGATGCATTCAACGGTTTACTAAGGAGGAGTTCTTATGAAGCGCATGCTCATGGTAGGCGCAGGAAGCTGTCAGATTAACGCCATAAAAAAACTTAAAGCCACGGGGATTTATGTGGTGGCAGCCGACTATAATCTCATGACTGAAGGGAAGCGATTGGCAGATGCGCATGAAATTGCAGATGCTTTTGATGAAGAAGCCATATATGAATGTGCAGTAAAACACCAGGTAGATGGTATTATGACCACTGGGACTGATCAACCCGTTTTAGTGGTCGCTCGGGTAGCCGAACGGCTGGGACTCCCACATTTTATCGATTCTGACACTGCGCTTTGGGTTACGAATAAAAAAGCGATGAAACATCGTTTTCATCAGTTCAAGATTCCCACTGCACCATTTGCAGTAATCAACCATCAGTTCAGTCCCACGGCATTAATGGGCATAAAACCGCCTTATGTCATCAAACCTCTTGATTCTCAGGGGCAACGCGGTATTTATAAAGTGGACACCATCGACGAGATTAGGCAAAGATTCGACGATGTGCTTATGTATTCCAGAAGTCATGAAATCCTCGTGGAACAGTATTACGAATCGACAGAGGTCACCGTTAGCGGTTGGGTAAGTCGTGGAAGAGCTAGCATACTAACGGTCACAGATCGAATCACCTTTCCATCGGAAGAGAAAATCGGCGTTTGTTTGGCTCACGAGTATCCATCGCGGCACATGACAACATATGGTCAGAAAATTGATGATCTAGCAGGTCAGATCGTGACACAGTTTGGTATAGAGGAAGGTCCTATTTATTTTCAGTTTCTTATCGGGGATAAGGGGATTTGGGTCAATGAAATTGCCTGTCGTTTAGGGGGAGCTTATGAGGATGTGACAATTCCGCTGGTCACTGGCGTGGATGTACTTGCCCTTAACATCGAAGGTGCATTAGGCATACCGCTGGCTGTCCTCCCTAAAGAAAAACACGCCTTATTTGGCGCGTTCAATACTCAGCTTTTCTTTTGTAATCCAGGAGAAATCGCTAATATGACACCGATATCGGAGATAAAAGCGCTACCATTCGTGGTTGATGCGGGTTACAATTATCGGATTGGCGACACCATTGGAGCCGTTGAGAATGCTTCGCAGCGTGCGGGATTCTTCATCGTCACTGGAGAATCACCACAGGATTTGTATCATCACGTGGCTCAGGTATATCGACTACTACGAATAGAAACGCGAGATGGCATTAACCTTGTAAGGCCCTTCGACTATGGTAATACCTTGTAAACGGCTGTTTTCCATGGATAGGTGCCTGAGAATTTGGAAATCCTCATGGCATAAAGTGGATTTTCGAAGGTTTTAACCAGCACACAATGTTCATCTATGAAGCGCTGCATGTCTTCATAATAGTCGATATTGACATAGAGAAAGTCCCATTTTGGTTTGGTTCTATAGAGATAATCCATTTCTTCGTGTATAACCAACGTGTCTATTTTGCGGTCTCGCACATAGGTTTCAAAATCCATTCCATTTTCAGTGAGATAACCGAGATTCCGGACATCGTAAAAACGGTATGGATCGAATGCTTCTAAAGTATTAAGATTGCCTAATACGATGGCATCTTTCGAAACGAGCGTCTGAAGTTCATCGATGACATCACCATAATTTTTTACGTAAAAACGCTGTTGCCAGTACGTCGACATATTATTTTGTAGATTAAAACCACTTGCAGTTAGGAGTACGATTAGTAGGCTCATGACGACAAGTGGTTTTTTACATATGAAATTAATCCATTCAATCAACATTAGCATTACAAATGGCATGAAAAACACCACAGCGGTTTGATTGTATCTTCCGATGAAGAGTAGGCCGACCAAAATTGCTAAAACCATTACTGCTGGAAGGAAGATTTCAAATTGATCCGTACGCCTTTTAATGAATCGGTGGAAAATCCAATAAACGAAAAAGAATGCTAGAAGGATAAAAAGAGCGAGTAAAGGACCTTTGATTTGATAAAGGTCATAAGTTCCTCCGATTTGATGATAGAGTTTCACGAAGTACCAGTAAAATCCACTGAATCGACCAAGTGGTTCCGAATCGACCCCTAATGATTCTCCATAAGCCAAATAGCCACTGATAAAATTAGGATTCATGGAAAGACCAACCATTACGGTAGTTAAAAGTCCGGCCACGGTCAATCCCCAAAACGCGAGTAATTGTCGTATAGATGACCGATTCATAAGGATGCCGAAAAACAGAAGGGCTGAGAATGTAGCACCTATGAGAAAGCTGTTTGGGTGTATACCAAATGATAAAACCAGTAGTAGAGAGAGCTTGATCGGAAGATTTTTGGCGTTTGCCATGTAAAGAAAATACCCCACCATCATTATAAGCAGAATGATCGATTCTTGTCTTCCGGTATGTGCTGTGGCAACAAGTTGGATATTAAAAGCCAGCATGGTGAGTGCCAATGGGGCTGTGGCATTCACACCAAAACGTCGATTTAGTATGGGAATCAAACACATTAACATCAGTGTCATACTAAGCAAAGAAACGAGTCTCATGGTAAAAATGGTGTCGCCAGTGAGGTTAAATGCGAGTATAAGGAGTCCATTATAAAGCCACCTAAAGGGATGAACGACGCGAGGATAGAGGTCGTAGAAGGGCTCAGTGACATCAAAACGTTGGCTATTCATCATATGAGTGGCAATGCCTTTTAACCAGATTTCATCGGAATGGATCACCGGGAAATCCAGTAGAGTGATTAAATTAATGATAAAAAAAAGCAGTATGACGAAATAGGATAGAAATTGATAGCGTTTCATAGCGTCCTCCAACCAAGGTTAACTTTATCATAAGGCATCGGGCTTGGATTGTCATCTGGGTGGGCATTAGATTTATATATTTAGCATAAGTAAACGCGATAGCTAAATCTTTAACAAGTAAGTTATAATTAAGCCGTGAATTGTTAAAGTAATGACGAATAAATTGTCTAACATTTAACAAAGTACTCCCGAGCAATCTCACAAATTCGTTTAGGAGGTCAACATGACAAAAAGACATTTGAAGCGCGCGCTGATGATGTTATTAGTAGTGGCGATGATGACCACGACAGCATGTGCAGTCGATACGACTTATCCAGGGACGATGAATGTCGTCGAAGCAGATAAAGTCATCGGTGACTTTAATGCTGACCCCAATATCATCGTCATCGATGCACGAGGACGCGAAGCCTACGATAAGGGGCATATGTCAGGGGCTATCTGCATGTCGGTTGAAGATGTCGTCGTTGAAACGACTGTTCCGGGTATGTTGATGCCAAAAGAAGCCTTTGAGAAGTTGATGGCAGAGCGTGGCATATCCAATAAAAGCATCGTTTATATCTATGACGATAAAGAGGGGATCTTTGCCGCGCGTCTTTGGTGGACGATGAAGGTATATGGTCATGAAAATGTTAAAATCGTCAACGGCGGTGCTTCTGCTTTAGTAAATGCAGGTGCGACATTAACAGCTGAAGAAACCATTTTACCGGCAGCATCGTATATCGCAACAGAACCGGATCAATCGATGATTGCCACGATGGAAGAAGTTACAGCAGTTGTGAATGACCCCACATCCGAAGTGAAACTATTAGATGTGCGTTCAGCAGCTGAATACGCAGAAGGTTATATTCCAGGCGCGATTCTCTATCCACATACGCAAAACCTTTATAAAGATGGGACCTTTATGTCCAGTAGGGATTTAGGGTTGTTTTATAAGGATGCGGGATTTGAGAAAGACGACGCGATTATTATTTACTGTAAAACATCCGTAAGGGCAACACAAGCTTTTGCATTGTTACAGGAAGCTGGTTTTACGAATTTAAAGGTTTACGATGGCGCCTGGCTTGAGTGGTCATCCATAAATGGTGCGTCAGCACCGACAGAAGAAACAGCCCCAGTTGGGGAATCAGACGGATCCTGATGGATTTTAGTGGAGGAAATTTATGAGCAAGAAGTGGTTAGCATTATTGTTGGCGCTTGTCTTAGTATTCTCGACAACCGCATGTGGTAAAACGGAAGAACCTGCTTCAATGGAAGTTGAAACAACGGCAGGCACTGAAGCGCCGGCAGCATTTGACATGGGCGGTATGGTATCAGGTTATTTTGAAAATATGCCTGAGCACATCTACAAAATAGATCAAAAGGAATTCATCGAAAAAGTTAAAGCAGATGAAGCGATGACGATCATCGACATCAGAAGTGCTGAAGACTATGGAAAAGGTCATGTAAAAGGTGCCGTCAATATGCCTTGGGGACCAGCCATCGCTGAAGGTCTTTCAAGCATACCAGCAGATAAGCCTGTTTTCGTTTACTGTTACACAGGACAGACAGCGGGTCAAGCAGTGGTTACATTAAACCTTGCTGGATTTGACGCAAGAAGCGTCAACCTTGGATGGAATTTAGGTATTTCTAAAGTTGAAGGTGTGGATGCTGTAACAGTAACAGAGGCTGCAACTTTAACTGCGGGTGTGACGACGATCGATGCAAACGTTCAAACTGCAATTACTGATTATTATGCAGGACTTGCTGGTGTTTCTGAAACGAAATACAAGAATTATAAAGTATCAGAAGCTGACTTGAAAGCGATGGTTGATGCAAAGGATGCATCCATCTATATACTCTCTGTCAGAAAAGCAGAAGATTATAATAAAGGTCATATCGAAGGCGCTTCAAATATTCCTTTTGCTAAAGGCATGGCGTCATCATTTGGCGATCTCCCTAAAGATAAAACCATCGTCGTTTACTGCTATACTGGTCAAACAGCTGGTCAAGTAACGGCTGGACTTAGACTTATGGGCTATGATGCCGTGTCGCTTAATGGCGGTATGGGAACACCGGCTAATGCGCCACAAGGGTGGGCAAATAATGGTTTCCCAGTCGTATCTGATGTGTCTATGAAACTCGATGCGTTATATGCATCGATGCCTGAGCACATGTATAAAATACCAGAAAAAGATTTTGTTGCGAAAGTTGTAGCCGGTGAAGCCATGACCATTCTCGATATTAGAAGTGCTGAGGATTATGGTAAAGGCCATGTAAAAGGCGCAGTGAATGTTCCTTGGGGACCAGCTATTGCAGAGAACTTAGGAAATATTCCAACAGATAAACCCGTTTATATTTATTGCTACACTGGTCAAACAGCAGGCCAAGCGGTTGTTACGCTTAACCTTGCTGGTATCGAAGCGAAAAGTGTAAATTTAGGGTGGAACTTAGGGATTTCAAAGGTTGAGGGCGTCGCGGCAGTAACAGTGACCGAAGCATCAATGTTAGAAGGCGCTGGCATCGAAATCGCACCAGCGGTTCAAGAAGCAGTGACGGCTTACTATGAAGGTCTTGGTAAAATCGAGGATGCACGTTTCAAAAACTACAAAGTATCAGAAGATGATCTAAAAGCGATGGTCGATGCAAAAGATGCGACGATTCAAATTGTATCCGTCAGAAAAGCAGAAGATTTTGCTAAGGGTCATATTGAAGGTGCAATCAATATCCCGTTTGGAAGCGGTATGCTCGATACTTTCAAAGCACAACTTCCAAAGGATAAGAAAATAGTGGTTTACTGCTATACTGGTCAGACGGCAGGTCAGGCAGTGGCTGCATTAAGACTTTTAGGTTATGATGCAGTTTCGTTAAACGGTGGTATGGGAACACCAGCAAATGCTCCTGCAGGTTGGGCAAACAAAGGTTTCCCTGTTGTTCAATAGTTTTAATTAAGCCATGGGATGCCCATCGTGATATAATTGCGATGTGGCATCTTTCTTTAATTATGTCAAATTGTTTGGAGTGGCCGATGATTCCTTTTAATAAACCCTATGCACCAGATCACATTTCGATGTCTGTCGCTAAAAAAATATTGAAAGCGCCTTTAGGTGATGAGACACAACATCATCTTACGGTTGACGCATTAAGAGTAAACCATGGCATTCTATCGGATCGGCAGGTGGTATTTACACAGTCGGCAACTCAAGCGCTTGAGGTTATGGCACTTTGTATGGATTTGAATGCGCATGATGAAATCATCATGCCATCGTTTACTTATGCCGCGACAGCCAATGCATTTGCACGTACAGGTGCTAGGATTGTCTTCGCTGACATTGATCCATACACCCTAAATATAAGCTCAGAAACGGTTGCGCCGCTTATAACCAAGCATACCCGTGCGATTATTCCCATTCATTATGGGGGGATTTCGGCTGACTTGGACGGATTAATAAAATTGATCAAAGGGAGTGAAATCAGATTGCTTGAAGATGCCGCACATGGTATCGGCGCTAATTATAAAGGGAAAGCACTGGGAACGATCGGGAGTATGGGATGTTTAAGCTTTCACCATACAAAAAATATCACTGCAGGTGGTTCAGGTGGTGCGTTGATATATGAGTCATTTTGGCATGAGCGGGTACAAGCGTGTCTGTATCAAGGCACGAATCGCTCGGCATTCCTAGATGGAAAAGTACCTGTGTATCATTGGGAACAGTTAGGTGGCGAATTTTTAATGACTTACTATCATCAGCTTTTTTTAGAAAATGCGTTACCTGATCTTGATTGGGTTACCAACCGTCGTCTTAAAATATCAAATGACTTTTTCAATTTCCTGACGTCAGATTACATTTTTGATGAACACATCACGTTTCAAAAAACAGTCGAAGGCGCGAACGGAAACGGGCATATTTTTCCTATCATCTTAAGGGATGAAACGCTTAAACGAGACCTGATGACTTATTTAAAAGCAAACGGCATTCATGCCTTCACGCATTATGAACCGCTTCATATGTCCAGGGCAGGGCGCAAATATGGCGACACACGCGTCTCTTTAGAAAGTACAGAGCGAATCGGTTCTAGATTACTTAGGTTGCCACTTTATGCGACGCTGACAGATTCTGAGGTTGAAAAGATTCTCGAGCACTTGAAGTTGTTTTTGAAAGGTAGATGCTAGATGAAGAGGATACTCGTAACGGGTGGTGCAGGTTTTATTGGAAGTCACTTCGTGAAAAAGCTGTGCACATATTCGTCCGATTTTGAACAAGCAGGAACACAAATAGTGGTCTATGATAAGCTTACTTATGCAGGGGACTTAAAACGTTTGGAGGGAGTACCTCACATTTTTGTTCATGGCGACATTTGCGATGGCGAACTTTTAAATGCTGTTTTAAGGAAATATGGAGTTACTCATGTCGTTCATTTTGCTGCAGAGAGTCATGTGGATAGGAGTATAGCTGACCAAGCGCCATTCATGAGGACAAACGTACTTGGCACTGAGGTTTTGATTGAGACCGTCGACCGATTTTGGCGGGAAACGGGTGGCTATGAACATCGGCAGTTCATCCATATCTCCACAGACGAAGTGTATGGGTCGATCCTTCAAAGTGAGAAACCCGCCTCAGAAACGACCCCCTTGAATCCTATGAATCCCTACGCCGTCAGTAAAGCTAAGGCGGATGCTTTAGTCCAACATAAGATAAAAAGAGATCATTTTCCCGCCTTAATTCTTAGAAGCAGCAATAACTATGGCCTTAATCAAAATGCAGAAAAATTCATCCCTCGAATCATCAATTGCCTGGTGAACAATCACCCCATACCTGTTTATGGTAAAGGAGCGCAGATGAGGTGTTGGCTTTCAGTAGAAGATTATGCAGAAATAATATGCGAACTGATCCGATTAGAGTTAATTGGTGAAATCTTCAATGTCGTGGGGGAGGAGACGTACTCAAACATTGATATGGTCATGAAAATCATAGAGATATTTGGTCAATCTGTCTCAAGACCTATAGAAAGACAACCCGAAATTACATTTGTCCCAGACAGGGCCCAGCATGATTTTTACTATCATGTCGATGGAAGCAAGCTTAAACGTCTCATCAGTGAACGGTACTTTAAAAGACGACTAGAAAACTATTTTATGGAACTTTTTCTTACGGCTTCCGTCTAATCACTATCCATATAAATGATGGTTGAGACATTTCCACAGATAAATGAAATGAGGATGAGCGTATGAAAAAGACAATAATTAAAGGGATGACAGCACTACTGTTAATGAGTGCAGTTGCGATACCAGGCTTTGCAGGCGTTAGCTTTAATGATTTAGGCAGTATTAAGGAAGCGACAGCCATCATCGCATTAAGTGAAAAAAATATCGTAAAAGGAACGGGGAATAATCGTTTTGAACCACTAAGGGCCATGACCTACGCCGAAAGCGTCCAGCTTCTGGTAAACACCTTTGGACTAAACATTGATCATATAAGGTTTATAAAAGAACCGAAGGCATCTGATTATTTTAAGTTTGCAAATGACGGCGCCTGGTATGCAGGCGCACTGATCATCGCACCACTTAATGGTGCCGAGCTATCATCTGACATGATTCCAGATATGAAGATTACGAGAGAAGCCTTTATCGATTTATTTGTCAGTCTTCTAGAGCTTAAGGAAGACTTACCCCTAATCAAGATCGCAGCGGCTGACATCGCCGATCGTGAGCTGATCAATCCAGAATATAATGGTGTCGTGGACCGTGCATTATATTACGGCATCGTCTCTTTAGATGAGAAGGGTAACTTTAAACCTACAGATGCCATTACCAGAGCTGAGGCAGCGGAATGGATTAATAATTTATTAGCATTTCAAGAGGGAATCCAATAGGATCCCTCTTTTCTTTTCGTGAACCCCTTGACAAATCGATTGATAATCATTATCATTTATTTGTACCTATTGAAAAATATTCTCAATTACAAGGAGGCCATTCATTGAACCTAGATCAGCTTTTGGCATTTCATTGCGCACCGGCACTTACACGTATGAAGCCCGCTAACCTAATCGCCCATGATCGTATCAAGCAGGATGAGATCATCAACCGCTATAATGAAACGCAGAAGCATTTGAATACGAAAGGGATTCAAATGGAGCGTTTATGGACGTGCCCGAAACGAGAGCTGACTTTAGTCTATGATCGAATGATGCTGGAAAAGCATCTGAGTTCTCCAGAGGTATGGGGATATTTGATGGTACAGGGTTATCCGATGTACAGTGGATTTGAGTCGATTATCAGTCATTTAAAAGTTCGAATGATTGAATCGGGCGGTTTTCCACACGAGATTGGCGTCTTTTTAGGTTACCCATTAGTGGACGTCTTAGGCTTCATTAGAAATAATGGACAGAACTGCAAGCTTTGTGGGTACTGGAAAGTCTATGGCGATCCCGTGGAAGCGCAGGATCAGTTCGAAGCCTTTACGAAGGTGAGAACCATCCTTTGCGATAAAGTAAAGCAGGGTTGTAACATCATAGAAGCGTTAGAGGGCGCTGATTTAGTCGCTTAATGAGAAGATGCTTTTCAAAGTGTCTTTATCAGAATGTGTTAAATACTAGACAATGAATGAGGGAGGATAAAATGCATCAAGTAGCAGTGATTTTTTGGAGTGGGACAGGCAACACTGAAGCGATGGCTAAGGCTATTACAGAGGGCGTTAATAAAGCAGGTGGCGAAGCCCAACTTTTCAACGTGGCTGATATCCACGTCGATCGTGCGGCAAGCTATGATAACTTGATTTTAGGATGTCCGTCCATGGGCGGTGAAGTTTTAGAAGAATATGAGTTCGAACCTTTTTATACCGCTTTAGAAGAGAAAATAAACGGAAAGAAAATCGCACTCTTCGGTTCCTATGGCTGGGGAGATGGCGAGTGGATGCGCGATTGGCAAACGCGTGTGGAGAACCATGGAGGAAACCTTTTTGAAGAAGGTCTTATTATCAACGACACGCCAGATACAGCTGGCCTTGCCTTATGTGAAGCGTTTGGCACGCGTTTTGTGAATTCCCTCTAAGGAAATTCTAATGTAAATTCTAATGGAATTCAAAGAACAGCGCTTTATAATGGGATTAATCCTTTGTTGGTAAATGGGGGCAAATCATGAATATTATGAAGCGCATGAAGCATCCCGCCTGGGGCATGTTGGCGATAGCGATCGTCACCATCCTATTTGGAATAGGATGGAGTATCAATGCAGTTTATATGATGTTGCGATATAAGGTTCTTGGACCTATGGGCCTATTATTTCCGGCTGTAGGCATCATTTTTATCGTCGTCGGCATCGTTCATGGCTATCATGCCTTATACCAAGAAAAAAAATAACAGGTCTCTGAAACCCTTAAGGTAGCAGAGACCTGTTTCTTTTATTCCACTTTAAAACGCTGGGACTACGGCACCCTTATAGGTGTCTTCGATAAACGCTTTTACCGCATCGGATTGGAGCGCTTTTAGAAGGGCTTTAACGGATTCGTTCTCAAGGTTTTCCGGCAATACGGTGAGAATATTCGCATATGGCGATTCTGCGCCTTCTAATAACACTGCATCGGCCGTTGGATTCAAGCCAGCTTCAAGTGCATAGTTCGTATTGATGACAGCGCCATCCACATCATCGAGTGTTCTTGGAAGCTGTGCGGCGTCGATGGGTTTGAACACGAGCTCAAGTGAGTTTTCTACGATGTCCGCTTCCGTGGCTTCAAGCGTAGCATCTGCTTTAAGCTTGATCAGTCCCTCTGCTTGAAGTAATAAGAGTGCGCGGCCCTCGTTAGTTGGATCGTTAGGAATGGCGATGACTGCTCCAGCAGGGATTTCAGACACTGATTTAAATGTCTTTGAATAAAGTCCGAGTGGTTCAACGTGGACTGCGCCTGCACTAACGAGCTCAAGGCTATGCTCTGCTGCGAAGGACTCCATGTACGGCACATGCTGGAAGAAGTTCACATCGATTTCGCCATCGGCGAGGGCGAGGTTAGGCGTAACATAATCGGTAAATTCCACGATTTCCAGAGTGATGCCTTCTTCTTCGAGAACTGGTTTGATGAAGTTTAAAAGCTCAGCGTGAGGCACTGGCGTCGCGCCAACTTTTAGCGTCTTTGTATCTTTTGATTCAGTGGAACAGCCCACAAGTGTTAATAAAAATAAGCTCAGAGCAAGTCCGAGAGATAAGATTCTTTTAGTCATAATGAAACTCCTTTGCGCTTCTAGCGTCTTCTATTTTTTAGGATTTGCGATGCGATGAGATTACCGCTGGCCTGTATTAGCTGAACCAGTACGATCAGTAACACGATGGTCGCGAACATGATTTCGGTATTAAAGCGATGATAGCCATAGCGGATGGCGAGATCGCCGATGCCGCCACCGCCGATGGTACCAGCCATGGCAGAATAGCCCAGTAGATTGATGATGGTAATCGTCGTGCCCAGCACGAGTGATGGCAACGCTTCAGGGATTAGAACCTGACGAATGATGGCCGAAGGCCTCGCACCCATAGCGGTAGCGGCCTCGATCACACCGCCATCCACTTCATGGATGGCCGATTCCACCACTCTGGCATAAAACGGAATCGCTGCGATGACGAGAGGAACGATGGCAGCGTTTGTGCCGATGGAGGACCCCACGATCAAGCGTGTAAAGGGAATGACGAAAATCATAAGGATAATGAACGGCAGTGAGCGGGCCATATTCACCACATAGGAAAGCACGGCGTTTAGCTTAGGTCTTTCTAGGAGGTGACCTTTAGAGGTGATGACGAGGACGATTCCCAGTGGCAGACCGAAAAGTAACGTAAATACAGTGGCGATGCTGACCATATACAGGGTTTCAAGCGTGGCAGGAAGTAGTAAGTGCATCATGCGATCACCTCCGTTTGAACATGTTGGATTTCAAGTGCTGCGATGACCGATTTCAAGGTGGCTTCTGTGGTATCGATTTCCACCAGTAGCCTGCCGAGCGGTTCATTTTGGATGGTTTCTATGGTACCAGCGAGTATATTGATGTCGATGTCGTGCTTTCGAATGATTTGAGATAAAATCGGCATCTTTGCACTGCCTTTAGAAAAGGTGAGGTTTAACCAATGCCCAGCGCCAGAGGGTCTGCTAGGCAACGAGGTGGTATCGATAAAATGCTTGGTTTCCACGCTTGCAGGATTTGAGAATACCTGTAAGGTTTCGCCGCTTTCCACGACTTTCCCCGACTCTAGAATCGCCACCTTGTTGCATAGACTTTTGATGACTTCCATCTCATGTGTGATGACCACGAGGGTGACACCGAGTTCCTCATTAATGCGTTTAAGCAGATCGAGGATCTGTTTGGTGGTTTTAGGATCTAGCGCTGAAGTGGCTTCGTCGCATAGTAGGATTTTAGGGTGGTTTGCCAATGCCCTCGCAATACCGACACGTTGTTTTTGGCCGCCGCTGAGGTTAATGGGATAGACATTTGCCTTATCTGTGAGCTCTACTTTTTCTAAAAGCTCGTTGACCCTTGCTCTGATTTGAGCCTCGGGCAGCTTTTGTAGCCTGAGCGGGAAGGCGATGTTTTCATAGATGGTTTTGCTACTGAGTAGATTAAAGTTTTGGAAGATCATCCCGATGCCTTGTCTTGCTTGGCGCAATGCCGCGCCTTCCAGCCTCAGGATGTCGGTGCCATCTATTTGAAGGTCTCCAGAAGTCGGTTCTTCGAGACGGTTTATGCACCTGACCAGTGAGGATTTCCCTGCACCGCTTAGACCGATGATGCCGTAGCGATCGCCAGCTTCGATCTCTAGGCTGACGCCATCTAGCGCTTTGACCGTTTGACCACCCTTTTGATAGACTTTTGTGAGGTTTTGAATCGATATCATAAAAAAATCTCCTTCTGCGAACACGCGAAAGGAGACGAAAAAACACGCAACCTCTCACATCTTCCAGTTAATCTGACGGAATTAGCACCGTGCTGCTTTATGCAACGGGTTGCTGGGTTTCATCGGGCCGTTCCCTCCACCTCTCTGGATATGAGCTCATATTAAATTTGACCGCTTGTGATCAGCAAACGGTGCCTTCACTAATTTCAAATAAAAAACCTTCTTTCCACACAGAAAAGAAGGTTATACACGAAAGTGACATTCTCATCTGTGGATTGCTCCCAGGAATTAGCACCATGTCACTTGCGTAACTGGTTGCTGGGCATCATAGGGCCAGTCCCTCCGCCACTCTGGATAAGAGTTTTTATGAAATTGCGTTGACTATGAAATGGATTATACGAAAAACGAGGGAGCTCTGTCAACATTATTAAGTTTTCTTAATATTTGATGAGAATTACGCAGATATGTTTGAGGGCCATCTGCTGTGATATAATTTAACTAGGAGGGATACGATGAAACGACGACTATATGGGCTTACGATATGGATCATAATTGCGCTCAGCCTCCTCAGTGGCTGTGCGGCGCCGCTTGATTCTAGCGAAATGTCGCTGACCACCGAGGGCATTGAAACCATAATCGAAACAGAAACCGAATCAACATCAGAATCCGAATCAACATCAGAATCCGAATCAACATCAGAATCCGAATCAACATCAGGACCTGAATTAACATCTGAACCTGTATCAACATCAGAATCTGAATCTCAGATCGACGAAATTGGATTTTACTATAGCGCAGAGGATGTGGCAGCTTACTTAAGAACCTTTGGTGAGCTCCCACCAAACTATATCACCAAAGAGGAAGCAGCTGAACTAGGCTGGGACAGCGCAAAGGGCAACCTATGGGAAGTGGCAGAGGGCTATGTCATCGGTGGCAACCGGTTTGGCAACCGCGAAGGCCTTCTACCTGAGGCTAAGGGCAGAAAATGGTTCGAGTGCGATGTGGATTATGAGGGCGGTTTTCGCGACAAAAGACGACTCGTCTATTCAAACGATGGCCTCATCTACTTCACGGATGACCACTACAAATCCTTTGAGGATTGGTCGGAAAGTAAATAACGAACAATTTGGGACTAATGAGGGAGGAGAAAATATGGTAACAGTGATTTTAGACGGCAGAGAAATGGGTGACCAACAGGTGGCACATCAATACATGAAACGCGCACTAAACCTTTCGGCGCACTATGGTGAAAACCTGGATGCGCTGTGGGATGAACTATCCACGCTTCACCACCCGCTGAGCATACGGTTTACAAATGTGGACGACATGCTTATGAGCTTAGGGGAATACGGTAAAAAACTATTAGAGCTTTTCAAGGAAATCCCTATGTATAATAAAGCGGTTGCCGTTCATTTTGACGATGAAAGCTAAGCGTTATTTTACTTGAACCGTCGTCGGTAAACTGATAAAATAATGGCATATCGTTCGATAATCATCGAACTATTTTGGAGGCAGGCATGTCGATAAAAACTAAACTGTTTATTTCTAAATCTACAAATCCTTGGTTCAATCTGGCTTATGAAGAGCAATTGGTAAACGAAGTGGCAGAAGATGAAGTTTATTTATATTTATGGCAAAACCAGCACACCGTGGTCATCGGAAAACACCAAAATCCATGGCGTGAAGTCTTGGTCAGCGAGCTTGAAGCAGATGAAGGCAAGCTCGCCAGACGTCTGAGCGGTGGTGGTGCCGTCTATCATGACCTTGGCAACCTCAACTTTACATTTGTGATGAACAAAAGGCATGAGGACCTCCACAGACAGCTAAAAGTGATCGTGGATGGCGTAAAAGCCCTAGGAATCGATGCGGAATTTTCAGGTCGTAACGATATTTTAGCCGAAGGCAGAAAGTTCTCTGGAAACGCGTTTTATCACGGAAAAAACAACTATTATCATCACGGCACGATTTTAGTGGATGTGGACATGAGCAAGCTCGGCAAATACCTTAACGTGTCCATGAAAAAACTGAATGCTAAGGGCGTGGAGTCAGTGAAGTCCCGCGTCATTAACCTGAAAGAGTTGAATCCAGAAATCACCATAGGCAGTGTGATGGTAGCGGTGGGCGAAGCGTTCGAGTCAGAGTACGGTAAGGCCATCGAGCTTTACACCATCTCAGAGGACAACGCACCTGACCAGGCGCTAGAGCGCTATCACCACTACGCCTCATGGGACTGGCGATTCGGAAAAACGCCGACCTTCGACGTAACCTTCGAAGAAAAGTTCACCTGGGGTGAGCTCGTCTTCGACGTTAAACTCAAAGGTGCCGTCATCGAGAATTGCTCCGTCTATTCAGATGCCATGAACACCGATCTCGTGGAAAACTTGAAAGGGGCCTTCGACGGCGTAAAATTTGACCGCGAAGCACTCATAGACGCACTGGAAAAACGCAATACCATCGATGCGTTAAAAGAAAACATGAATGAAGTGAAGGAATGGGTTGGCACGCTGCCGATATAGTTCAAAGCACGTGTTGTGACATGTAGTAATTCCCCTTTAGCCTCCCGCTTTCCGCTGTGGTCATTCGAATGCATCCCGTTAACGACTCGTTCTAACGCGAATATGAGACTCGCTGCGCTCAAACAGTCATATTCGCCCTGTTAAACTTCGTCGAACGGCATGGGCATCCTCATGAAATCGCTACAAGCGGTATCTAAAGGGAAATAAAAAATACCACTTCACTTAAATTACATGAGAATCGCATAGTGTAACCAGAAACAATAAAATAAAATTGATTGTCAATAGTTCATAGTTCAAAAGCGTCATCGTCTCCCTAGGAAATAGGCAGACAATGACGCTTTTTACATGCGATAAAACGTATTCAACATCAGTTGCGCTTGATTTTCTTAATGATCATTTTATCCTGAGCGAGTTCGATTAAGTCTCGATCAGATAGTCCGTATGCATTTAGAACGCGTTCGATAATAATATCTGCGTTTACTTCATGTGGATTCACTATTTTTTCAAGCTTATCTTTTGCGACATATTCGATGTCATCAGTCAGTAGTACTTCATCCATGATTGCGTCTAAAATTCCACGTGTCTCCTCACGTGAGAAGCCTTTAAAGATCTTTTCATCATATTTGAGTTCGATTGATAAAGTGACATGGTAATCCATGTTCTCATAATCAATTTCTTGAGAATTCTGGGAACAACCAGTTAATAGTTGTGAAACCAGCAACACTGTTAATAAGAACATATGTATTTTTTTCATCTTCACACCTCCAAGTCGAGCAACTTCACTACGTTCATTTATATTCTTTATACGCCTTAGGTATTAACTAAATCGAATTAAAGTATTAAACGTTAATAATTTATGGAATTCACTTTTAGTCTATCGGCATATAGGTTGAGTCTAAACCTTTGAATATCTAGTGTTGATTTTTTTGATTTACCTTCGACACATGCTTGCAGCGGTTTCATGAGGATGCTCATGCCGTTCGAAGCTAGCGAGACAGGGCGAAAATGACTGTTTGAGCGAAGCGAGTTTCGTTTTCGCGTCGAGCGTTCGCAAACGGCACGCATCTGAATGACCGAAGCGGAGAGCAGTAGTCGAAGGGAAATATAACTAAAATGCGACATGATCGTTTTCGCGTCCCGCGTTCGCAAACGGCACGCATCTGAATGTGTCTAAACCTTAATAATAATTAGCGTGATTTGCTTAAAAATGTGCTCCCGGTCACAGAATGAAAAGTTCATGCCTGATATAATGGGTTTAAGATAAGTATCTTGTATACAGGATACAAAGAGAAAAGATTGCGTGAGTGAACGTTAAAGGGTGTTCCAAAAACGGAGGAAATTGAAGTGATGAAGGCATTTAAAGAAGGTAACTGGACAGACAGTATCGATGTCAGGGACTTTATTCAAAAGAACTATACGCCGTATACCGGCGACGATCAGTTTCTAGTGGGCATGAGCTCAAAAACGGAAGCGGTGTGGAAGGTTTCTAAGGCGCTGATCGAGACTGAAATAGAAAAAGGCATTATCGATATAGAAACAAAGGTGTTTTCAGGGATTTCGAATTTCGATCCGGGATACATCGATAAAGAAAATGAAACCATCGTCGGCTTTCAAACGGACGCGCCACTGAAGCGCATCATGAACCCTTATGGTGGTTTTAGGATGCTGGAGGCATCACTTGAGGCGTACGGTTACACCATCGATTCTGACATGGCAGACGATTTTAAAGCGTATCGTAAAACCCATAACCAAGGTGTATTCGATGCGTATACACCAGACATGAAGGCGGCCAGAAGCGTGGGATTACTCACGGGGCTTCCAGATGCTTATGGCCGCGGCCGCATTATCGGCGACTACCGAAGAATTGCCCTATATGGAACCGATCGTTTGATTCAGGAAAAGAAAAACGACCTTCAACGCATGGCCTCACTACCAGCGAATGAAGTGAACATTAGAAAACGCGAAGAAATTTCCATGCAAATCGAAGCGCTTAAGGAAATCACGGCCATGGCGAGCACTTATGGTGATGATATTAGGAAGCCGGCAGCCACGGCGAAAGAAGCGGTACAATTCTTCTACTATGGCTACCTCGCCGCCATTAAAGAAAATAATGGTGCGGCCATGTCGCTTGGTCGTAATACGGCGTTTTTAGACATTTACATCGAGAGGGATTTACAGGCGGGGTTAATCACTGAAATTGAAGCACAGGAACTCATCGATCAGCTCGTCATCAAGCTTCGTATGGTACGTCACCTGAGGACACCTGACTATAACACGCTTTTTGCAGGGGATCCGACGTGGGTGACAGAGTCCATCGGCGGTATGGGCTTAGATGGAAGAACGCTGGTTACTAAGACGGCCTTCAGATTCCTTCATACGCTTATCAACCTCGATCCAGCACCGGAACCGAACATGACGGTGCTATGGTCGGAGCAGCTTCCGATGAACTTTAAGCGCTTCTGTGCGAAAATGTCCATCGAGACAGGTGCACTCCAGTACGAAAACGATGACCTCATGCGTCCTATTTATGGGGACGACTACGGCATCGCCTGCTGTGTATCGCCGATGCGCATCGGAAAGGACATGCAGTTCTTCGGTGCGAGGGCAAATCTCGCGAAAGCGCTGCTTTATAGCCTAAACGGCGGACGAGACGAGTACATGAGAAATAAAGATGGCTCAACGATCGAAGTCCTATCGGGAATCGCTCCGCTTGAGAATCATGGCACGTCAGACCAGAATAATGCTGCTGCGCTAGACTTTGATACGGTTTATGACCGTTTCAAACTGGTGATGACCAAACTGGCCGAGTTATATGTCAATACCATGAACACCATTCACTTCATGCATGATAAATACGCTTACGAAAAAGGACAAATGGCACTCCATGACTCTGAAGTCCACAGGTATATGGCATTCGGAATCGCAGGTCTTTCCATCGTAGCCGATTCCCTTAGCGCGATTAAATATGGGGTGGTGACGCCGGTGCGTGATGCTGACGGTATCACGGTGGATTTCAACATCGAGGGTGCGTTCCCGATGTATGGTAACGATGACGACCGCGTCGACGAAATCGCTGCAGACGTCGTAAGATTCTTCTCGGCGGAGCTTAAAAAGCATGAGGCCTACCGTTCTGCTGAACAAACGCTTTCGGTTTTAACCATCACTTCAAATGTGGTCTATGGTAAAAAGACCGGGGCGACGCCAGATGGACGCGGTAAAGGTGAGCCATTTGCACCAGGCGCAAACCCGATGCACGGGCGAGATCAAATGGGTGCGCTCGCTTCCCTGAACTCTGTGGCGAAAATTCCTTTTGAGAATGTTTGCCAGGACGGAATTTCCAACACCTTCTCCATCGTGCCCACAGCGCTAGGGAGAAACGAAAGCGACCGCTTAACCAACCTCGCGGGTCTTCTGGATGGCTACTTCGCTAAAAAGGCGTTCCATCTGAATGTCAATGTTCTATCCCGCACACTGCTCATGGATGCCATGGAAAATCCATCGAAGTACCCGACACTGACCATCCGCGTTTCAGGATACGCAGTACACTTTAATAGGCTTACTAGAGAGCAAAAAGAAGAAGTCATCATGAGAACGTTCCACGAACGCATCTAAAGAAAGGAGAAGCATTATGCGCACAGGAAAACTGCATTCGATCGAGACCATGGGTTTAGTGGATGGACCGGGCATCAGAACCGTATTCTTTTTACAGGGCTGCCCACTTCGCTGCGCATACTGTCATAACCCTGATTCACAGACCTTTCATGGTGCTAAAGAGATTACACCGGATGAAGTCGTGGCCATGGCCATGCGCTACGAGACTTATTACCGTGCAACGGGTGGTGGCGTCACCTTTTCGGGTGGCGAGCCACTCATGCAGGGAGAATTTTTAATAGAAGCACTGAGAAAATTAAAAGAGAAAGGCGTGACCACGTGTGTCGACACTTCGGGATACGGGCAAACGACCTATTATGAGGAAATCTTCAAATATACTGATCATATCCTGCTGGACATCAAGCATGTGGATAACGAAGCCCATGAGGCGCTAACTGGCAGAGATATGACAGGGATCAAGACCTTTTTAAGTGCCCTTAAGTCATTTAAGGGACGCCTCATCATAAGACATGTGATGGTGCCCGGACTTACGGATAACGATGAAGCCATGAATAAGCTGTTGTCCCTTATTGAACCCCTTAAAAAAAAGATTGATAAAATCGAAATTTTACCGTATCATAAAGCTGGAATTGAAAAATATTCTCAACTAAATTTGACGTATACGCTGGACACGGTGCCAGCCATGTCAGCTGATCGGGCGATGGCCTTTGAAAAGGTGTTAAACGAGAGGCTAGTAGCGCTCAAATCCATGGAAATCGCTAAAACAGCATAGGAGGATGATCCTATTTTATCGATCAAATGCAACCGCGAAAGCTGTATTCATTGTGGCAAATTATTATGTATTCACAACATTCCCTTGCTCTCAGGTCTCGACGAAACAGAAATCGACAAGATCTCGGCAGGGGTTTCTTCACGTGTCTATAAAAAGGGCGAAACTGTCTTTTCTCAGGGCGAGCGTGCCAGTAAGCTCTATATCGTCTGTAGCGGAAAAGTAAAGATTTATAAAAATTTACTTGAAGGCAAGGAGCAAATCCTCTATATTCTTTCTGAGGGTGATTTTATCGGCGCATTCAATCTTTTAAAAGCGGATGAGTTCGATTTCAATGCCGTAGCGCTGGAAAATACGCAGATCAGCACGCTGGACAAGAGTGCTTTTGATCAGGTGATGATCAGTAACCCGGAAATTACTTTAAAAATTTTCGAAAAGGCGTATGAACGCATCATCAAAGCGGAGAGTTTGGTGGAGCGCCTCTCCAGTAATAACCCCGATGCGAAGGTCATCGGACTTTTGATCGACCTCGCCTCAGATTTCGGAACCAAGACAGATGAGGGGGGTATTCTTTTAGAGCTCAGCATCAACCGAGAGGAGATGGGGAGCTATGCCGGTATTGCCAGAGAGACCATGTCGCGTAAGCTGCAGGTTTTTCACGAACTTGGGGTTATCGAGCTGATCGGCACCAAACGGATATTAATACACGACATGGCAAAGCTGAAAGCCATGATCTAGAAAGGGAAAGACATGTCACATGGACTCATGGGCAGTGGTTGCGAGCTGATCCTGCCAGATACGCCTCTTAAATCGCGTGAAGAAATAGAAAGAAGCTTAATCAAGAAGTTTAGAAAGCCCATTTGGACGAAGTTCATCAAAGCGGTGAAGGAGTTCAAACTGGTAGAAGAGGGAGATCGCATCGGCATCGGCGTATCGGGCGGTAAGGACAGCCTGATGCTCTGTAAGTTGCTTCAGGAGCTTCAGAAGCACGGGGACGTGAAGTTCGAAATCGAGTACCTGGCCATGGACCCAGGCTATCTTCCCATTAACGAGCAAATGATTAAAGAGAACTGTGCGCATCTCGGCATTCCCATTACGTATTTTGAGTCGAAAATATTCGAAGTGGTGGATAAGATTTCAAACGATTATCCGTGCTATCTATGCGCGAAAATGCGCAGAGGAACGCTCTATGCTAAGGCACAGGAGCTGGGCTGCAACAAGCTCGCTTTAGGGCATCACTTCGACGACGTCATCGAAACGCAGCTGATGAACATTTTTTACGCGGGCATGACGAAGACCATGATGCCGAGACTGAAATCCGATAATTTTAAAGGGCTGGAGCTCATCAGACCGCTTTATTATGTACGCGAAGCGGATATTAAGCATTTCATCAGTTTCACCGGCCTCACGCCTATGAACTGTGGCTGTGTGGTGGCGGCGAAGAAGACGTCTAGTAAGCGTCGTGAGATGAAAGAGCTCATCGCCACCATGAAAAAGATTCATCCTGATGTGGACAAATGCATCCTGCAGTCAGCGCATAATGTCCAGCTGGATTGCATCGTCGGTTGGCAAAAGGGCGATAAGAAGACGCATTTTCTGGAAGAATATTCTTTAGATTAATAAAAAGCCGCACGCTCCAGTTTGGAGTTGCGGCTTTTCTTATGTGATCTCGCTTAATTAAAACACCATTTGTCTGACGACGACGGATTCTAGTAGCGCTAACTCTTTTTCCATAGAGAGGATTTCCTCTTCTTTATTCGGTAAAAATTCGATGATGATTAATCCTCTAGAGCTACATTGACTATCGCCTGCTTCGTGTAAGCCTAAGCGTGTCTTGATGATGCAGCCATGTTTCGTTAATAACTCCTGAACGCGGATGGCTTCATGCTCGCGATCGCCCACTTGAATTCCCATAATATAACGCATCGATTTCCTCCAATAGATTAAGTTTTGACAATATTTTGTCATATTAAAAATACCCCCAGATAATAGGCGCTAAACACCCATGCCTAACCAAATATTTCGCTTTTTAGAGACGGTGAACTTGACAGTGTCCACTGATTCGTGATATGAATAGAGTAACGCAATGATTGAGAAGAGTAGTCGTATAGGATGTTTTAGAGAGGGTTTGGCTGGTGAAAAAACCTACGGATGATACGATGAATGCCCTCAGGAGTGCAAATCGAAAAGCCCCCCTCAGGAACATGGCGATGTTCACGAATAGGAAGCTGATTAGAGGACGCCGGGTGATTCCGTTAAAGGTCGCAAGAGGATCAAACAAAGTGGAACCGCGAGTAACTCGCCTTTGTAATAAAGGGCGGGTTTTTTATATTCTATAAGGAGGCGTTATGAAGTTATACAACTCATTATCGAGAAGCATCGAAGACTTTATTCCCTATCATGAAAAAACCGTAAAGCTCTATACTTGTGGACCGACGGTCTATAATTATGCGCATATCGGTAATCTTAGAACCTATATTCACGAGGATATTTTAGAGAAGACCCTTCGTCATTTGGGTTATGATGTTAAACGCGTCATGAATATCACTGACGTAGGCCATCTGGAGTCTGATGCGGATGACGGCGAAGATAAAATGCTAAAGGGTGCGCTTAGAGAAAACAAAACCGTATGGCAGGTGGCAGAATACTATACAGAGGCCTTTTTTGCAGACTGCAAAAAGTTAAATATCCAAAAACCTGAAATCATCGCGAAAGCCACTGATTATATCCCGCAGTACATCGATTTTATTAAAGCGCTTGAGGAAAAAGGGTATACCTACTTTGCAAATGGTAACGTCTATTTCGATATCGCCAAGTTTCCTAAATACACGGCTTTGTCTAAAATGAATTTAGAAGAACTTCGCATCGCGCATCGTGACGATGTGGAAGAAGATCTCCATAAAAAGAACCCACAAGATTTCGTGCTTTGGTTCACCAAATCGAAGTTTGAAAATCAAGCCATGAAATGGGAATCGCCATGGGGCGTGGGTTATCCTGGTTGGCATATCGAATGTTCAGTCATCTCACTCACCAATCTGGGTGAGCAGCTGGATATCCACTGTGGTGGTGTGGACCATATTCCTGTCCATCATACAAATGAAATCGCTCAAACAGAGAGCTTTACAGGAAAGGATTGGACCAAATACTGGTGGCACGCAGAGTTCCTCATCGAAAAGGATGGGAAAATGAGCAAGTCCTCTGGAGAGTTCTTAACCGTATCGCTATTAGAGAAAAAACAATTTAGTCCACTGTCATACCGCTATTTTGTTCTAAACTCGCATTATCGCAAGCAGCTTTCCTTTAGTTTCGACAGTCTCGAAATGGCACAAACGGCTTATGAAAAGCTGAGAAGACGCAGTGCGTCCCTTATCGCGGCATACGATGCCACTTTATCGCTTCAGTCATTAAGTGAACCTGCAAAGGGACTGATGGCGCGATTTGATGATTGCCTCGCCGACGACCTTAATACGGCAAATGCCATCACCGTATTATATGATGTGCTCAAAAGCGATGTTTCTGACAGCGAAAAAGCGCGATTGATTGCGGCCATGGATACGGTATTATCGCTGGATTTGCTCGTCCCAGTAGACGAAGTGAGCAGTGATGTTCACGAGGATGAGGTGACCTGGATCGAGGAACAGATAGCCCTACGTGCTGAAGCGAAGAAGAATAGGGACTTTGCTACGGCGGATCGTATACGCGATGCATTTAAAGAAAAAGGCATCGTCATCACCGACACAGCTGAAGGCACCAAATGGACAAAAAATTAGAGTTGAGATTTCTCAACTCTTTTTTATGTCCATTCAAGGGGGGAATCAGTTATGGTAATAGTCTCTCTGCATGATGAATCGTGCAGCTTCCGTGTCGAATTCTTTTATATGATTAAAGTATGTCTCGGTGATCAGGCGATCGAGCTTTGGAATGAGCTCAATATCGTGTGGACTGCTTAAAATCTCATGGATTAAACGATTAAGGCCTTTAAGAAACCGAGCATGACTTCTTTTATGATTTTCATAATTGCCAAAATGACTATACATCTGCATCATTTCTTCTTTTTCAAAATGGTCATAAACAAAATTTTCGAGGGATTTCGCGACTTCCTTAATCTTCTTGTCCTCAGCTTGTTGCGTGATGAGGTTGCTTAAAAGCTGCGCTTTCCTGACAATCTCATGATTGTCCTGATCCACATTCACGTGCTGGGTTCTCAGCGAATCATCCCATTTATAGATATGCATGGCTTCACCTCCTAGTGTTATGTATACCCAAGTGGGGTAGTAAATAATCAGTGGATTAGATGAAGAAGTGTATCCGAATGGATACGCATAAACAATTGACAACAGATGTGTATCCGAAATGATACACATCAGAATGGCGCGATTGGCCTTTCATTTCTGACGATTTATCCGTGAGTGGTTCATATGTGACGATTTAGAGAGTTGGACGTGCGCAGTGGAGGGATTGGCACAACTCTTGCTTATTACTAAGAAGCATAGGGGTATTTATAATTATCGTGATAACATGAATTTCTACGTACGAATAATGGAGGCTTTAAATGAAGAAAGTGATTTCCATGGATGAGGCAATTTCTCATATTCAGGATGGGATGACGATTATGATCGGCGGTTTTCTCGCATGCGGAAGCCCTCATAAGATCATCGACGCCATCATCGAAAAAGGCGTAAAGGATTTGACGATTATAGGCAACGACACCGGATTTGTCGATAGAGGGATCGGCAGACTCGTGGTCAGCGGCCAAGCGAAAAAAGTAATCGTATCACACATTGGCACGAATAAGGAGACAGGCAGATTAATGAACGAAGGCAAGCTCGAGGTCGTACTCGTACCGCAGGGAACGTTAGCGGAGCAGGTGCGCGCGGGTGGCGCTGGATTAGGCGGCGTATTGACACCGATCGGTGTGGGTACACCGGTGGCAGAGGGTAAAGACCATCTCATCATCGATGGTAAGACTTATTTGCTGGAAAAGGCACTAAAGGCAGATGTGGCTTTAATTTTTGGCTCAAAGGTCGATGAGAAGGGCAACGTCTATTATCATGAATCCACCAGAAATTTCAACCCACTTATGGCGACTGCAGCTGAAAAGGTCATCGTCGAGGCAGAGGAACTCGTGAAAGTCGGCGAGCTTGATCCGCATCTCGTGATGACACCAGGTCTGTTTGTCCAGTATATTGTGAAACCATAGGAGGGTATTATGGAAGCTAAAGATATTATCGCAAGACGCGTCGCATCGGAATTTAAGGATGGCGACGTGGTCAACTTAGGCATCGGACTTCCGACTCTGGTTCCTAATTTTATTCCTGAAGGAGTGGAGATTATCCTTCACTCGGAAAATGGATTTACAGGCATCGGGCCTGCGCCTGAGGAAGACCAAGTAGATATGGACTTGGTCAATGCGGGCGGACTCCCCGTAACAATCATTCCAGGAGGGGTTTTCTTCGACAGCGCAATGTCCTTTACGATTATTCGTGGGGGCCATTTGGATGCCACCGTTCTCGGGGCGTTACAGGTAGACGAAGAAGGAAACCTCGCCAACTGGATGATCCCAGGCAAGCTCGTTCCAGGTATGGGCGGCGCCATGGATCTCGTAGGCGGTGCAAAGAAAGTCATCGTGGCCATGACGCACACGGCTAAAGGTGAAATCAAAATTCTTAAGCGTTGTACGTTACCACTGACCGGTGCAAAAAAGGTCAGCAAAATCATCACTGAAATGGGCGTAATGGAAGTCACTCCAGAAGGATTGGTGCTCACGGAATATAATACGGAGTATACAATCGAGGAAATCCAAGCGGTTACAGAAGCGACACTGATTATTTCTAAAGATATTAAGCCAATGTTTTAATCTTTAATTAAACAATAAACCGATCCAAAGCATTCGTCATTTCGAGGCTTGAGGATCGGTTTTTTAATTGGACTTTTATCGTGTATCAAAATGGCGACAGTTTTCGAGTGAAGCTCTTTAAATCCTTTAAAAAGTAGTCTATAATGAAATTAAAAATGGAACCTAAGACAACTGGAGGACTTATGACTGTCAAATATGCCTTATTCGACTTCGATGGTACGTTAGTGGATTCTAATGACGCCGTCATCAACTCACTAAATCATGTGGCACTAGCATTTAGAGGCCATGCTTTTAATAAAGAGGAGCTTAACGAAATTTTAGGAAAACCTATTTATGAGCAGATGAAGTTCCTTTCGTTAGACGAACACGAACGTTTAGTTGAAATGTACCGCGTGGAATACCGCCGCGTTCAGGATGAACTGACGAAAATCTACGATGGGATTTACGACATGCTTATCGCCCTAAAAGCGATGGGGATTAAAACGGGCATCGTCTCTAATAAAGGCCGTTCGGGTATTGATCATGGCCTTATACGATTTGACCTATCAGAGGTCATCGACGTCACAGTGTCCTATGATGATGTGGTTAGAGCAAAGCCATATGCCGATGGCATCTATAAAGCGCTCCAGCTCTTAGGTGTTGAAGAAGCGTCCATGAAAGAAGCGCTACATCAGACGCTCTTCGTGGGTGATAGCGGCCATGACCTCGAGTCGGCGAGAAATGCAGGCTGCCGATCGGTACTTGTGGCTTGGACACTGATCGACATGCAGCAGCTAATGGTGCTTGGACCAGACCATGTGGTTCATCATCCCGATGAAATCATCGCGCTCTGTGAAAGGGTGCCTAATGCGTCACCCGAATAATCGCCTCAAAGTGGAGAAGCTATGGAAAAAACGTATGAACAACTCAAATGGGAAATGGACATCCTGGACGAATTTATCGAGAAAGCTTACGAAGGGCTGATCATCGTCGATAAAGATGGAAAAATCGTTAAATTCAAATATGAAAAGTTTCTCGATGTGAAGGAAGAGGATGTCATCGGCAAGCATGTCACCGAGGTCATGGAAAACACACGGCTTCATATCGTCCTAAAAACAGGAACACCCGAAATCGGTGATGTGCAAAATATAAAAGGGCATAATGTCCTCACCTCACGCATCCCCATCATCCGTGGTGGTGAGGTAGTGGGTGCTGTGGGTACGATTCTGTTTAAGGACATCCTGGAAGTGAAGCATCTCGCCGACCATTTGGAGCAGATGAAGCAGCACGTTAAAAAGTATAAACAGGAGCTTAAAAGGCTCAACCTGGCCAAATACTCCTTCGAGCAAATCCTGACAGTGGACCCTCATATGCTGAACCTCATCGAGATGGCGAAACGCGCTGCTGAAGGGAACGTGAGCGTGTATATCGAAGGGCAAAGTGGAACGGGAAAGGAATATTTCGCGCATGCCATACACGAAGCGAGCTTAAGACGCTATGGTCCTTTCGTTCGCATCAATTGCGCCAGCATTCCTAAGGACCTGTTCGAGTCTGAGCTTTTCGGGTATGAACCAGGCGCCTTTACGGGGGCTTCTACCCATGGTCGCTTAGGAAAGTTCGAGCTGGCAAACGGGGGAACGATTTTTTTAGATGAGCTCAGTGCCATGCCCTATGAAATGCAAGCAAAGCTCCTTCGCGTCATCGAAGAGCGAGAACTTGAGCGCGTGGGTGGCAATCAACGGATACAGCTGGATGTCCGCTTTATCTCAGCCAGCAACGAAGCCCTTCATGAGGCCGTGAAGTCTGGTCGTTTTCGAAGCGACCTCTATTATCGCCTTAATGTGGTGCATCTGAAGCTACCCCCATTAAGCGAACGCCGACGGGATATTTTGTTTTTAGCGGATCACTTTTTGGAGCTGTTTTCGAAGGAGCGTTCCCAAAAGCCTGCGGGATTCTCTGAGGCGGCAAAAGCCGTGCTTGAGAATTACACCTGGCCAGGAAATGTGAGAGAGCTTAGAAACGTCATCGAAAGTGCCGTGAATCTCGCGAACCATGCGTTCATCGAAGACATCGATCTACCAAAGTGGATACAGGAAAATACAGCTCAGGTGGCTATCAAGCCTATTCCGGAGCTTTTATCAGAAGCGGCCGGTGACCAACACCTCGATCTTTATGGGCTGATGGGCCGTTTTGAGCGTGAGGTCATTTTAAAGGCGTTAAGTGATGCTGAAGGGAACCGTACGGAAGCCGCGAAGCGACTAGGGATTCACCGTACAGCGCTCTATAAGAAAATGGCAAAACTGGGGTTGAGTGAAGGTGAAAAAAGCCATGATGAATGCCAGTGAATCCCATAGAATTTTTATCGGCATCGCGCTTCCTGAACCGCTGAAGCGGGCGTTAGGTGAGGTGCAGCACGCTTTTAAGCTAAGGGCTGTAAAGGGTAAATGGCCATCGCCGGATTATTTCCATGTGACGCTCAAATACATTGGCACCACTGAAATCGAACGGATAAACGAGATAACACAGGTGATTTCAGAGGCCGTAGCGAAGACACCGCCGTTCACCTTAACGCTAGGCAGCTTTGCATCGTTTGGATTTAATACGACCGGTGGACATGTGAGCCTACGCATTCTCTATCAAATCATCGAGAGTGATGCGTTCTTAAACGCCCTTTATGCCAATCTAGAAGCCGCGCTCGACAGTTTGGGAATCGCGAAAGAAACACGTCCATACACACCCCATATTACGCTGGGCAAGGATGTGAGGATGCCAGATTTTGCTTATGAACAGCTTAAACTTGAGCAACAAACAACCGTTATACTCGCCTTAAATGAGGAGGTAACGGTGGCGGCTATTCAGGTGTTTAAATCGGAAAATGTCCATGGAAGCATGCAATATGTTCCGATTAGAGAGATAAAATTAGGAGGGAAATGAGATGGGTATCGAGGAAGTCAAAGCACATTTGAAGAAATTTAAAAAGGATGCAGATGTCATCGAAATTCAAGGGTCGACGGCTACGGTGGAACTGGCAGCGGCCGCGCTGGGAGTGGAAGCGGCTAAGATCGCTAAAACCCTGACCTTTAGAAATGGCGACAGTGCAATGCTGATCACCGTAGCGGGGGATGCGAAAATTGATAATACGAAGTTCAAGAACACCTTTGGATTTAAAGCCCGTATGCTCAGCCCGGATGAGGTGCTGGAGTGGACAGGGCATGCCGTGGGAGGGATTTGCCCATTTGGGATCGCTAAACCCATCGATGTGTGGATTGATGATTCTTTAAAGCGTTTTGATTACGTCTATCCAGGCTGTGGAAGTTCAAATTCCATGATTAAGCTCACCCCTGAGGAAGTGGAAGCCTATGCGCTTGCAAAAGGATGGGTGGATGTCTGTAAGCTTTAGGCTACTCTATTCTTTGCAGGGTGTTCATGATTTCGATTAAAGCTTTAAAACTATCGACCATTTTATCGGTGCTGCCGAAGTTCATCACGATATGGGTGTCTGTGGTGGCGTCGTAGAACACATGCGTGGACAGTACTCCGATATGCCCGCTGACTGAAGGCAGTCGCAACAGGGGGAAAAACTTTTCGAAATGGACGGTCATGCCGCCTGTTCCCGTATAAATACCCTGTTCAAAAACATGCTGGTCACTGAACATGGCCTTAAGTGAAGTAGCGCTTATCAAATCTCCGCCATGAAGGGCTTTACTAAAACGCATCAGGTCTTCCAATGTGGAAATTAGGCCACCACCTGACCAATCCGCTGAAATGCTTCTATAATCACCGACCTCGACACCGTTCAGCCAGATGTCAGCGATAGGGGGTGTCGCTGAATTGAGAGGGGATTGTCGCCACGTCATATAAGTGTCCGTCATGTAAACGGGGCGTAGGATTCGATTTTCTAAGACGTTTTCAAAGGATTGACCGGTAACAGCCTCGATGATAAGCCCCAGCAAAACATAGCCCGTGTCAGAATAGGCATAATGCTCGCCGGGTATCCCCAATGCACTTTGATGGTCTCGTGTGAATGCGATTAGATCCAGCGGGTGGTAAAAAGTTTCAGGCGATTGGAGAATCGCTGATGAGATTTTTTCTGCACCTGTGGTCGTGCCGTCGAAGTAATCTGCAACACCTGAGGTGTGTGATAATAAGTGCTCAATCGTTACGTGTTTGCTGTAATCGATGCCCTTAAAGTCAAACAAGCCTTCTAAAGTCGAAGGGGGTAGCCAGTCTGCAATCGGGGTATCCAGTGTGATAACGCCTTCATCGATGAGTTGATAAGTGAGGGTCGCCGTCATTAGCTTACCGACACTGGCCACATGGAAGGGCGTACTGAGATCGACCTGTGAGATCCTTTTACCGCTACCGGAGGCAAACTGGAACTGGAAGTCCTTCTTTCCGGAGGTGACGCTGACCTGTATGCCCGAAAAGGCAGTTTTATTAGTTTTAAGCGCTTTTTTTGCGAAGTAATTTTGAAGGTGATTTTCAGCGTTAACCTTAGTAAGCGGCCGGTTTGAAAGAAACGTCAAAACGGCGAGGATGATTAAGATCAGGATAACAGCGATGCCGAAAAGCAGGATTATTTTTTTAATCATGGAGCGTTCAAAAATGGAATATGTCATTTTAGGATTATTAATGCTACGCCCGAATACACTTTATGGAATACGGAAGGCTTTTGAACAGGGAATCTCCATGTTCTATAGTTCTAGCTTAGGCAGCTTGCAAACAGCCATTAAAAAACTGTCGGCTAAAGGCTATATTACTTCTGATGAAGGTGTCGAAAATGGAAGAGCGAAAAAGACGCTTGAGGTGACGGAAGTGGGACGAGAAGCATTTTTTAAATGGATGCTCGCACCACTCGACAGTAACAACCTAGAGGTCAGCTTTCTATCCAGGCTCTATTTTATGGGGCTACTACCAAGCAAAGCGCAGCAATTAGAACAGCTAAAGAGAATGAAAATCGAAATCGAGCAAGAAAAAAGAAATCTGGTTGAAGTGGACCAGCAGCTAAGTGGTCTGAAGCTTCCTTTAGATTATCAGCCGGTGTTCTTTTATCAGAGAAAAGTCCTTCATTATGGTATCGATACACATGAGTATGGTCTAAAATGGCTTCAAACCCTTATCGATGAAATTGAGAGCAATTAAAAAGCGATTCACAATCTGTTAAGATTGGAATCGCTTTTTTTTAGCCTACTTTTTCATTTTCCTGTTTTAGCTGGGTTCGAAGCTCATCGATTAGGACTTCACAGGCTGCGATGGTGGCCGAGATGGCAATCTCTTTCCCCTCGCTTCTCCCCAGCCAATCCTGGCCCTCGAGGATGTACTGATCCTCTAAGAATCCCTCTAACTCTTTTATCTGATCTTCTAAATCATCATGCATTTTTAATTTTAAAAAGGCATATACGGAGTCGAAGACTTCATCATATCTTTTTTGGTTGTGTTCCGTAATAAACATGTCATCCTCCTTACTTCATTAAAATATCACATAACGCGATAAAAGTAAAGGTTCTATTCGGCATTTAGTGGCTTGCGGTAACGAAGTAGTAACTTTTCATAAAGTTCAGCTCCTGAGTCATTGCCCATGATGCGTAAAAGATCAATAGACTGATTCAAATAGATTTCATACCCGTCTTGATTAAGGTAATATAATGCGGTACCTTTTCTTACTAATAGAGTTGGTAGAGAAGACATGACAAGCTGCATTTTGCAATATTCTATTCCAAGTTCAGCATATTTAAGTGCGTTTTCATGCAAATCGAGTCTGTGATAGTTGTAAGAAATTGTGGTTAAAACCTTTGTAATCAAATGCTTATCATAATGCTTAGAGCTGGCGGTCAGATCAAGTGAATCATAAAGAAACAATAAGATATCATTGCTTAAGATGCATTCTCTTAATGCGCCATATAATGAAGCGATAGTAAATAGAATCCTCAACTCTAGATAATTGTATTTATACTCCTTCCAGTGACTGAAGGAAAAGGTCGGGTTAAACAGGCACAAGGCCTCGATAAGGTGATTGATACTTTCCAATTGAATACTTTTATTGTTTTCGTCAGAGTAAGACAGAGCGAGTCCTTTAAAAAATAGGTCTAACTGAAGGAGTTCTCTTTGATCTATTAAATGTGAATTTGCGGTTTTCATAAATTTTTCAAACGAATCAACGGTATCTAAAATGGAGTCTTTATCGAAATGAATGACATGATAATCAACTAAGTCATAATACTTTAACAGTTCTCTAGAGCTTTTATAGTTATTAAGCAATAAATGTAAATCAGTTTTATAAAACATCGATAAAATTTCGATTGTATCATATCGTGGAATTGAAATCCCATTTTCTAGTTTTCGAAGTGTTTCAGCGCTTAATCCGGTTCCAGTCACCACATTTTCTTGAGTGTAGCCTAATGACTTCCTTATTTCCCTAAGTCGGATTGAAAATGCTTTCAAATCATAGGTACTTAACAATTTCAACCTCCATTACCCCAACTTTGATTGGGTTTTTTAAATTGTTAAAATAGTATAACATAAAAATAAGCGAAAGTTGACATAATAAAACATTTTACATAGACATAAATCAGTAGATTCCATATATGTCTATAGGTCTAACGATGATGGAGTTGCCCTATGGAAAAGAATATTCCCAACTATTTGAAACAGGTTAAGATGAATGGCAAACTTAATGCAATGAAAAACAATAATTCAAAGTTTAAAACGTACAAATATGTCGTCAGTCAAGATGAAATTAGAGAAATTGAGGAACAGTACCTTACGGTGAGTTATGAAGTTCTCATCGATAAGCTTGATTATAATGAGTTGATTGTTAAATAGCAAAACACATGAAAACAGGAAACTGAAATAGTCTCCTGTTATTTTTTGTCTTTGAACTCCGATTTTAATCTTTCAAGATGCTTATAATAACTGTCTGCAATTTGATAACGCTCCTGCATCAACAGTAACTGTATTGATTGTTCAATATACTTTGTAAAGGTAGAATCATTTAAGTTGTAAAGAGCGACCCCTTTTCTAAAGAGTAATAAATGGATATAGGCTAATATTGACTGTTCAAAGCAATACTTCAAGCCCTTTTCGGCATATTCCAGCGCTTGATCGTGCTCATCGAGACGGTGAAAATTATAGGATACGATACAAAATGACTTAACGATAAGCATTTTCTCTGTAAACTTAGACAGAGGCGAAAAGTCGAGATAATTCATCATGTTTAATATGATGTCGTTGCTAATCTTACAGTTTTTATTTCCACCTTCTATAGAAGCAATCGTAAATAGAATTCGGAGTTCGAAAAAGTTAAATTTGAAGTTTTCCCATTTTTCTAATTGGAAATTTGGTATGGTTATATTAATTGCGTGGATAAGATTGTTAATAGCTTTCCTTCTTATTACACTATCGTCCGAGTAACTCATAGCAAGTGAATCAAAGAATAGTTTGAGTTGTTCAATTTCTCTGTGATCAACTAAATTAACAGTATTATTACTAATAAAACTCTCAAAATCGGATATCGTTTTAGTCAATGATTTAAAGTCCTCATTAACCATATAATAATCGATACGATCGTAGAAATAAGAAAGGTGAGATGAAATTTTATAAGAATCAAGCAATAACGCCAAGTTTTCTTTATAAAAGAGGGATAACACTTCTAACGTGTCGTATCGTGGAATCGATAATCCGTTCTCTAAACGTCTTAAAGTGTCGCTGTTTATGCCTGTATGAAATGAAACGTCCGTCTGGGAATATCCCAAGGACTTTCGGATGGTTCGTAATTTTTTAGAAAATCCAGTTAAATCGTAACTGCTTAGCATATTAACCTCACTAAACCCGTAACAATACGGGTTTATTTTATTATGATTGTATTATATCATTAAACCATAATAAATAGAATATGGGGGCAAACATATGAAAACTTTAAAAAAATTACTTATCCTTACGCTCGTAGCAATCACGTTGACAACTACTTCAGTCGTTGTTTTCGCGGGGGATGATGATGTAAATTATCCGAGAATTACAATCAATAATGTTCTTGATAAATAATAATTATATAGGTATATCCAACCTTCCTATGTCATTCCAAGATAAAATTATTATGATCAGGACAGCAGATTAATCCACCATTTTGGTGGATTTTTCTTTTTTTATGGGGGTAAGATGTGGTAATCTTTATAAAAGCGGGTAGATATACTTCATTATGAGGATGCGAGGATCAATATGGCCGTAGGCGACTTTACCAGCGGAAATTTAAGGAAGCAAGTGATAGGGATTGCACTACCTATGAGTGTGGGCATGTTCTTTAATACCATGTTCAATGTGGCGGATACATACTTCGCTGGGCAATTGGGAACTGAACCATTGGCGGGGATGTCCATGTCCTTTTCTGTATTTTTTATCATGCTCGCTCTTTCGTCTGGGATGGGGTCTGGAATATCGGCACTGATCGCCATCGCACAAGGATCGAAACGTCAAGACGAAGTGGAAGCGTTAACGTATTCGGGCATTCGCCTAGCAATCCAGGTGGGAGTTGGAACGGTTGTTTTCGGATTACTCATGGCACCTATCCTGCTGATGGCGCTTGGTGCTACGGGAAATGCTTTGGCACATGGGACGGCTTATTTGAGGACGTTATATTTAGGGGCGCCTTTTTACTTGCTAAATGCGACGTTTGGTGGTATTTTATCTTCTCGCGGTTTGACCAAGCCCAATCGAAATTTTCTAATTACCGGATTCTTTGCAAACTTAATACTGGACCCCCTTTTTATTTTCGGGTGGTTTGGGTTACCACAGCTGGGGACAGCAGGGGTAGCACTGGCCACTGTAATCGTACAGGCAGGTGGGACAGTTTATTTAGCAAACAGGTGTCATAAAACCTTCAAGGTTAATATTAACTGGATACTGAGGGAAAAGTGGACGTTTATTAAACAACGTGAAATTTTAGCGCAGGGGGTTCCTGCGACATTGAATATGATGACCACAGCACTCGGGATTTTCATCATCAATTTCTTTATTTACCGGCATGGTAATGACGCAAGCGTTGCAGGCTATGGCGTCGCGATTCGCATCGAACAGTTGGTGCTGCTTTTGACCTTAGGGTTAAATACCGCCACGCTTACGTTAGTGGGTCAAAATTACGGTGCTAAAAATCTTCATAGAATTCAGCTAATCTACAAAACCACCATGGGCTTCGGTATCGCATTGATGGTCATGGGAATGGCGTTTGTATTCACTCTAGCGCCTGCTTTGGTGGATGCCTTTAATAGTGATCCTGATGTGGTAGCTTCAGGTTCTGTCTATCTTAGAATTGAATTTTTAGCGCTTGTAGGATACGCAATTCTCAATATTAGTATCGCCTTTCTTCAAGCGATTAAACGACCGCACTATGCCATTTGGATCGGCATTCTAAGACAGCTGGTCCTTCCGATTATCTTATTTATGCTGTTAGGAGACGCATTAGGGTTAGGCATAAATGGTATTTGGTGGGGGATTGTCATTTCGGTTTGGGTAGGGGTGTTCGTCAGTATTACTTTTGTTCGTCATGAAATGTCATTGCTAAAGCAGCGCTTAGACATAATATAGGGGGATTGTGATGCCGGTTAAAATCAAAATGGGTTTATCGAAGAAAATTCTCATCGGATGTATTTTATTTATCATTATTCCCTTGGTGTTGATGGGGTATCGTTTACTTAAGAGTGGTGGCGATTTAGTTCAAGAGAAATTGAGGGAGTCTAATTGGAACAATGTTCGCAATTTTGACGCCTACTTCCTTGATAAAGTGAATAGCGACCTTCAGTTTTTTCTCGAAATCTGGACAGCTGAAACGGACCTTGCACAAATTTTTGAGGATGAAGCGTTAAAGGCATCCTATGTGAGTGAATGGTCTAGTGCCCTTTTGGGTTATCCGGAAGTGGCATCCGTTTATATTGGCACAACAAAAGGGGACATGTTTATCGTGCCTGAAAACACGCTACCGGATGGCTATGATCCGAGAGAACGGCCGTGGTACCAGGATGCAATGGCGAGTGAAGACATCGTGTGGACACGTCCTTATGAGGATGTCGTGTCTGGTGAAACGATATTCAGTTTAGCGAAGCAAGTTTATGATGGGCAGGGAAATAGCATCGGCGTTTTAGCCATCGATGTGAAGTTAAGTGAAATGATGGCATTTATGTCTTTAGAAAAAATTAGTGAAAATGGCTTTCTAATACTTGTATCGAACTATGGCGATTTAATCGCCGCACCTGATGGAATAACGGCATTTAATCAGTTTGAATGGTCTGAGCGTGTTTTAAACACTGATCATGATTCGTTTAAAGAGCTTTATAATGGGGAAGAGGTCACCGTGAGTTTCGTGACGAATAGAACCACAGGCTGGAAGCTCGTCGGGATCGTTCCAGATACGGACCTGTTTGCTCAGATGGAGTCGCTTTTATTTCTGATGATTCGTATTTTTATCGTCGTGGCCATTTGGGGAATTGCTGTCGTTGCATTACTCGTGCTTTACAGCCGTCTGATTATCGTCAAACCGATACAAAGCTTGATGGGGCTGATGTCGAGCGCTGAAAGCGGGAACATGACCGTGCGAAACGATGTGTTGGCGAAACGAAAAGATGAGATCGGGGCATTGTTTACCAGTTTCAATAATATGATTCAAGGCCAGCGTGACATGCTGATCCAAGTACTCGTCACAGCGACCCGTTTAAGGGGGACTTCTGGTCAGGTAAGTGATGTTGCTGAAGCATCAAGCGAAAATGCGCAGTGGCAGGCAACCTCCATGCAGGAGTTGACCCACTCGATCGGAGAAATGAGCACCTCCATCGGTGAAGTGACCGAAAGCATGACGAGAATTGCTGATAAAATTAATCAGTTCACCACAGGAATGCAGGATTTTAGTGCCTCCTCAGCAGATGTGGCACAGAATATGGTGGACACAGCAGAGGCAGTGAATGATGTGGTCATTTCTCTTAAAGCATTTGAGGCTTCCATCGCCATGATCGGTGAGAACGTGAAGTCGGCAAATGAGCAAGGCGTGGCTGCATGTGATATCGCTTATGAAGGTCGCGCTGTTATCGGAAAGACGATTTATGAGATGGATGATGTCCAGCGTGCTATGACGGAACTGACAAAAATTATCGCTGAGCTAGGAAGCTCAGCTGAGCAAATCGGTGAAATTATCGAGGTAATCGAAGACATTACAGAGCAGACGAGCCTGTTATCACTTAATGCATCCATAGAAGCTGCGCGTGCAGGAGAGCATGGACGTGGATTTTCCGTGGTCGCAAATGCCATCGGGCGCCTTTCCGAAAAATCGAAGGTGTCCACCAACGATATTGAAAAAATCGTCGGAAGGATTCAGCTATCTGTGTCTGAGGCGATTAAGAGTGCTGAAAGTAGTGCCGCTAAACTGGACCGTGGTGTGGATATGGTCGCTCAAACAGAGCGTGCATTCATAAAAATTGACGAGGCAATCCTAGATACATTTGAAAGGATTAAGCAAATTACAGAGGCGACGGATCAGCAAATAGAATTTAGTCAAAATATCATGCACGCTACTGAAAAAGTGAATGACCATACCATGCAGGTATCTGCCTCAACCCAGGAAAATGTCTCTACGATAGAGGAGTTTGTCGTCTCTATAGAAGCCATGAACGCCATTACACAGGAAGTTTCCTCTAATGGTAGAGTTCAGGCGACTAATAGTGAAATCCTCACAGAAACCAGTAAATCGCTGAATCAAACCACCATGGAGATGTCTGAGATGGGGCAGCGTGTAAAGGGCATTTCTGCAGAGCTCAGTGAACAAGCAAAAGATTTAGTGGATTTGGTGTCGAAATTTAAATTGTGATGAATGGTGTATACATGGAAAAAGAAGCGTACTGGGAATTTTTACAGAAGCAATCAGGTGAACTGTGGGATGAAGCCGATATTGAAGATGCCAATTGTATCCTAGCGTTTCAATTAGGCCAAGCGCTTTTTGGCATCGCTTGTGCAGAGATTGCAGAAGTTGTTCGGTATAAAGATGTGGTGATTCAAAGTGTTCCCAGGACCAAAACGGGTGTTTTAGGGATTTTCAATCTACGTGGAGAAGTGATCCCCGTCGTTGATTTCGAAGTCATGTGGAATAGAGTGACAGACCAAACGACGACTTCTAGTGATCAAAGAAGGCATAAGCGAATCATCATCGTAAATGTGAATGGGATACAGGCGGGAATACTGGTTTCTGGTGTCCTTGGATTGTATTCAGTCGATTTAACAAAGACACAACCATCGGATTGTAGAGAGTTCTCTGCTTTTGTTTATGCTGAAGGCAAGTACTTTAAGCAACTTGAGTTAGCTGCTTGGTTATAGTTGGAGGCAGAATGGTTAAACTAAACCTAGAAGATTCTTATCACTTTATGTACTGGGAAGAGACAAAAGCCCAGATCGCCAACATAGAAGCAGAAGTCCTGATGATTGAAGCGATCGGTTTTGAACAAGAGAGCATCCATCATATGTTTCGTATGGCGCACTCGATCAAAGGATCCGCTGTGACCATGGAATACAAAGAGCTTGCGCTTCTGGCACATGAACTGGAGAGTTTATTTACAGTCATACGGGACGGCAAGTTGGTCTGTACGGATGAGATTACACAGATGATTTTGGAAGGTGTCGACGGTTTGAAACGCCTTTTGGAGCAAGCGGTCCGTACGGGGGAGTTCACGGAGCTACTGGAGGACATGGATTTCAATGCGCTCGAAAATCGTATTCGAAACGCGTACTCAAAGATGGCGCCAGTGAGGCCAAGTATCGAGGTTGTTCCTGACTATGAAGGAACTCAAAAACTGCACGTCAAGTTTCATGAAGACCTTGAAATGATAGCGGTTAAGGTCTTTTTGGTATGTAGTGCTGTCGCCCAAATTACGAATGTGATCGCTGTTTATCCAAACGAATATGAAGCTTTGGACGATGTGGCTTTTAAAGAGGGCATCATACTCTATGTCGATGAAGATGCGGATTTTGAGGCAATTAAAGCGGCAATATTTACGCTGACAGATATCCTTTCGGTTAATAAAGTCGAACCAGTGGAGATAAGTGGTGGATATGAGGTTGACGAAAGCCTGACAGCATTAAGCGTATCACAGGTAGCGCCTCGACGAGATTTTAAACTCAGTGTGGCAATGGATATCAACTCAGTTCGTATATCCAATCAAAAGGTTAATCGTTTGATCAATCTTGTCGGCGAATTGACCCTCGATAAGGAGACGTTACTGGATATAACGCGCCAACTGAAGGCTTCCTATAGACGTGACCGAAATGTACAGCGCCTCGATGATATTTGCGACAGCATCGCGCTACTCGCAAGTGAGCTTCAGGAGATCACATTGAGTGCCAGGTTAATTCCTTTATCAATCGTGTTTGGTAAGCTTCCACGAATGGTAAGGGGAATTGCCCAGGACACAGGCAAAAAAATTAAACTGGACATAATGGGAGGTGACCAATCCATTGATCGCAGCTTAATCGAAGAAATCACCGATCCCTTAACCCACTTGGTTAGAAATGCCATCGACCATGGCATCGAACCTGCCCATAAGCGCCGCGCTTTAGGGAAACCAGAAGAAGGAAAAGTCAGTATTTCTGCCAGACAAGGTGACAGTCAAGTGGTGATCGAGATTGCAGATGATGGCGGTGGTATAGATATAAGCCGAATCAAAGTAAAGGCACTTTCGCAAAACCTAATTAGTGTTGAGGAGGCGGAACATCTAACGGAAAATGATTGGTTGGAGTTTATCTTCAAACCTGGCTTTTCCACAGCCACAGAAGTCACTGAACTATCCGGTCGGGGCGTGGGGCTTGACGTCGTGAAATCAAATATTACGATGATTAACGGTGCAATTGATATACAAACCACGCCGGGAAAAGGCACGCGCTTTACGATAAAATTACCTTTGACCCTGGCGATTATGAATGTGCTTCTCATCAGTGAAGGGGAAACTATTTTTGGAATTCCTTCCTCTCAAATTTTAGAAATCATACGATTAGACCCTGTCGAGTATCAAGCAATCTGCTATGAGACCCCTTATAGTCGAATGATTAAATGGGAAGAAGACATGATTCCTCTCGTTTCGTTAGATGACATCTTTGAAATAAAATCCCTTAATCAGTCAAAGCATCGAAAAATTATCATCGCAAGCACAGTAGACCGAAAGATCGCCATCGAAGTCTCTCAGGTAATGGGAGAACAAGAGGTGGTCATCAAGTCGATCAAACACCTCGTCGGTGCAGATGCCATATTAGGTGAAATCTACGAAATTCTAGGTGTAAGCATCCTTGGAAATGGCAGTCTGGCACAGATTATAGATATTAGTAAGTTGATTCGATTTTGAAACATTACAAAAATGTGATATGATAATCTTACCAAATACTTGGAGGCGCCTATGAAGGTAATGATAGTGGACGACACCGTTTTTATGAGGATGACCATCAGAAGAATATTAGAATCCAATGGCTTCGAAGTAATCGGTGAAGCATCTGATGGTGCGGAAGCTACTATGAAGTATAAGACGCTTCAGCCCGATTTGGTGATCATGGATATTTCCATGCCGCGTATGGATGGTATCGAAGCCGTTAAACAGATTAAGTTATATGACGAAGGTGCAAACATTATCATGTGCTCACTTCAAGGGCAGCGTGCCAGTGTGATGGAAGCCATCAAGGCGGGTGCTAAGGGGTATTTAGTGAAGCCTGTTAAGGAAGATAAGCTCGTTAGAGAGATTCAAAAGCTTCAGTTCAACGCGGCGACACGCGCCATGTTCCGTAGACCTTCCGCTGACGTGAAGCCAGCAGAGGATCCGACCGATAATCCAGCGGATAGTGAAGGTTTGGAGGATGTAATTAACACCCAGGCCGATTATACAGACGCTTTTTTAAAAGGGGTTGAGCAAGGCTATATGGAATCAAAGCGGGAAATCGCCACGAATATGATCAGGGCAGGCATAGCCATAGGAATTATCAGTGCATGTGTCGAGCTTTCAGAAGAAGAGATTGATGCGTTTAAGAGTGAATACAATCTATAAGATTGAAAAACATGGCCGCAGATTCCTGCGGCCTTTAATTTTGTTAAGTTGATTATTAAGAGGTGAACTTTTGAGGTTAAAGAAATGGATCGTAATTGTCACCCTAATCATGGGGTTAATCTTGTTCTCTTATCAGCAAAATAATCAAATAGGGGTGTCGCATTATGAAGTCGTCGATGACGAAGTACCAGCTTCATTTCAGAATTATGTGATTTTGCAGATTTCCGACCTTCATAATAAATCTTTTGGTTCAAAACAAGAAAAACTAATCAAGCAAATCAACGCCATAGCCCCAGATATGATCGTCATGACCGGGGATGGGGTTGATGCTCGACGTTATGATCCTGACCCAGTTTATGAACTGATAGAAGGCTTAAAGGAGTTCGCGCCAATTTATTATATCCTCGGAAACCATGAATCTGATGTGCCATCAATCGACCACTATCTTTCGAAGCTGAAGGGTAAGGGTGTGAGTATTCTTCGAAATGAAAGCGCTTCAATTGAAATGAATGGCGAACAGATTATTCTTGCAGGAATCGATGACCCAACCTTTCAACCGTCCTTTGAGCTGGCAGGCCCATTAACTTCCTTAAATCTGATACCTGATGATTTTACGGTCTTGCTTTCCCATCGTCCCGAGCATTTTGACACCTACGCGACCTTTCCAGTGGATCTCGTTTTATCTGGTCATGCCCACGGCGGTCAGATCAGGTTACCTTGGATAGGTGGCGTCATCGCGCCGCATCAAGGCTTTTTTCCTGAACTGACGGAAGGGATTCATCAAAAGAATCAAACCCAGTTAATCGTCAGTCGCGGCTTAGGGAACAGTTTATTTCCACAGAGAATTTTTAACCAGCCTGAGCTGGTGGTTATTACATTAAAAACATCGCCATAAAGGAGCAACTATGACACCGTTAGTGATTGAACGCCCAAAATTAAATGACCGTGAATTGATTAAAAACCTGATCAAAGTGGTTTTAGTGGATACCTGGACCAAAAATGGATTAGGTCACTTGACTGAGGAAATCGAGGAAGAAATTCAGATGAAGTGGTCGTTTCTAGAGCAAGACTTTGATTCTAAAGGCATCGACCGCACCTTCCTCATCGCTAAGATGGATGGACAGGTGGTGGGGACTATTGAGCATGGTAAGGCAAACGCTACCATCGCTGCTTGTGGCGACGCCTATTTAAGCAGCCTCAAGGAAGTCGGAACGGTTTTTATCCATCCTGATTTTCAAGGCAAAGGCATCGGTAAAGCACTTTTAGAGGCGATGGTGAGGATGCTGAGGGATAAAGGAGAAGTGAAATACTGTCTGGACAGTGGCTACAAAACAGCTCAAAAAATATGGAATCACCTACTTGGAACGCCCAAATATATTTTAAAAGATTATTGGGGACCTGGACTGGACCACTTTGTTTGGGAAGTGGAAATCAAAATATAATGAGAAAAAGGATACGTAATGGGATATATCGATCTTCACATCCATACCACTGCATCGGACGGCACACATGAACCCGATGAACTCATAAGTGAAATTCTCGCTAAGGGCATCACACATTTTTCAGTAACAGACCACGACAGCATCGACCATATAAAGACGTTAATAAGGCTGGCAAAAGAAAACAACCTGGAATTTATTCCGGGTTGCGAAATATCGGTGATGTATGAAAATCAAGAGCTACACATTTTGACTTATGGGATAGACCTAAAAGATCAAGCTTTGCAAGCTATACTTGCAGAAAATATTCTTATCAGAGAGGTGCATAATAACGCACTCATCCAGTACGCCTGTACCAAGACATCGCTTATAACCTTTGAAGATTATCAAAAATATGAGGATGATCGTGCACGTGGCGGATGGAAGTCCATCAACTATCTGGTGGAAAGAGGCGTTATTAAAGATCTAGGCGAGTTTTTCGATTTGATTAAGGATTTCGGCACGCCGCTTACCTTTAAGCCACATTACGAAATGCTGCCTAGACTAAAGGAACTGGGATACCCACTCGTCCTGGCCCATCCACCTGCTTATTTTAAAGGCGCAAGGCTCAGTGAAGCGTGGCTCGACGAGCTGAGAATGCTGGGCATTACAGGGATTGAGTGCTATAGCCCGTATTTTAAGAATCCTGAGGATTCTGACTATTACATCGATTACTGTATGAAGCATCACATGCAAATTACCTGTGGCTCGGATTATCATGGCCGTTTCATTAAAACCAGACATCTAGCCTCACCCAGCAAACGACCAGAGGAACTTATGATCAAAGGATTTGATTTTCTTTAATGTAAATCATGCCGTTTATAACCTCTAATGCCAGTAAGTCGAGATCGACCAAATGGCGAACATGTGCTTTAATGACAGACCGGTTCAATAGGTTTTGCCCTAAATTTTCATGAAGATCGACCGTATCAGCCAAGTGCTTATGCAGCTCATCGAAGGTGCATGTGCCTTGGCTGATTTTTTGTTTGATTAGATTTTGGGTGAGATCGAGTGCTTCGATATTGGCGTGGATCAGTCCTTCGATGGATTCGTAAAACCCGCCATGTGCGATGACATAGCCACTTGCAGTCAGTGTCTTTAGTTTTTCTAGCGATTGATAGTGTTCGGTGACATCATACGTAAAAATAAGGGGATGCTTATCTATCATTTCTTCAGCAATCAAGGCGTCTCCCAGATAAGCGATGCCATCCGGCGTGATATACCCATACTGATTAGGGGAGTGGCCTCTTAGTGAGACGGGCTTAATCATGTGGTCGACCCCATTTATGGTGATGGCGATGGGGGATTCATCTTCGATGAGGTGCATCACCTTAGAAGGGCGGGCCATGAGAAATTTATTTTGAAGGGGTTTCATCGGGTATGCGCCATAGAGATAAGTGGGCTCTAAAATGGGGGCCTCGATAAAAGCATTTTCGATAACAGGTGCATATACAGTAGCACTGAACTGCCTTTGAAGATACTGGTTACCGCCACAATGATCGGCATGCGAATGCGTGTTGAAAACCGCGATGACGTTTATTTCATCGAAATCTCTAATGGCCTTACGCGCACTGGAATCGTCATTTCCGGAATCGAACAATATAAGGGTATCGTCGACTTTATAACCGCCGATAACCACTTGAGAGGGTAGATAATAGCTATTGCCACGAATGTGCTCCATAAAAACCTCCACATCTAGTTTAGCATCAGAATTGTCATAGAATTTAAATCTAATTTTAAAGTTTCTGATTTTATTATATGATATACTGGCGTTAAAAAGGAGGGGTATTATGGATGCACTATTAAAAAAGTTGATTTACAAGGGAGAGGAAAACGTTTTTCTCTATCAAGTCCCTGAACAATTAATCGGATTAAAGCAGGCGTTTAAGAGTGTGACAGAGGATCTTGTCGATCAAGAACACGTGACCTTTGCTCTGAGCTTCGTATATAAACCTAGCGAGCTGGAAAGTCTCATACCGGAGCTCACGAAAAAAGCGGAGGGGGATGCAGCCCTATGGTTCTGTTATCCGAAAAAATCATCAAAACGGTTCAAATGTGAAATCGATCGAGATCATGGTTGGGATGCGCTCGGCGCAGCAGGGTATGAGCCCGTGCGCATGATTGCACTGGATGAGGACTTCAGCGCACTGAGATTTAGAAAAGTGGAAAATATCAAGAAAATTACACGTAATGCAGAGATGGCATTAACGGAGGAAGCGAAAAAGCGAACCACAAAAGGAAGGTGATGTTCGATGAAAAATGTTAAATTATTATCAATTCTGTTGGCATTAACGCTAGCGGCTGGGGTGTTTACCAGTTGTGCGGAAAAGAAACCGACATTTACCATGGATACCTATCCGAAGGTGGATGGCTCAACGGTGACCATCCCCCTTTCAGAGGCGGTTGCTGCAGCGCTGACAAACCAAACACTAGAAGCAGTGCGGCCGTTTATCCTACATAATAAAACCCATCAGGCGTATGTAAACCTCATCGAGAAAAATGCGGATTTGATATTCGTCACCAGTCCTTCGAAGGAAGAACTGGACCTCGCGGCTGCGAAAGGTGTGACCTTAGAAGTGATCCCCATCGTCAGTGAAGCGTTCGTGTTTCTGACCCACGTGGACAATCCCGTGGACAGCCTATCATTGGAACAAATCCAGAAAATCTACACAGGTGAAATTACCAATTGGTCCGAGGTGGGTGGTGACGACATGGACATCATCGCTTATCAGCGTCCAGTGAATTCAGGTAGCCAGACGGGTTTTCTCGATTTGGTCATGAAAGGGCTTACGCCTATGGAAGCGCCTATCGAGCAGGTGGTGGCTGAGATGGGCATGCTCATCGATGCGGTGGCAAACTTCGAAAATGAAGCGCCCGCTCTGGGTTACTCCTATTATTATTTCGTGACGGACATGTGGGGAAACGACCAGGTAAAGCTACTAAAAGTGGATGATATCTATCCTGATTCGGACACGATAAGCGAGAAGACTTATCCACTGACCACGGCATATTATGCGGTGATTCGTTCGGATTCTCCTAAGGACAGCCCTGAGCGTCAGGTCGTTCAGTGGATACTCACTAAGGAGGGCCAGAATCTCATGGAGGACAGTGGCTATGTTAAAGTCAAGTAGTCTTAGACGCGTACAGCACGGTCTCACACTTGCATTATTAGCAGTGATGATCTCCAGCTGTTCCAATCCTCCTGTGCAGGACACCACAGAATCCCTCACAGAACCAGCCACATCAGTACAAAAGCAGTACAGCACCAGCGGCGTTCCAGTGACGGAACCGCATAAGATCAAGTGGCTCGTCCAGAACAACCTTATAACAGAAGAGCAAAGAGAGGAAAATTCTAAACATACGATTAACTATGTGAAAATCGCTGGGCTTAAGGATAAAAAAGTCGAAATAAAGATTAATGATCGTATTCAGACAAAGGTGACTGAGATTGAAAAAGCGCTCCAGCCTGAGACGATTGCACCGTTTAGAGGCGTTCGTACGAAAATTTTCGAGGATTCGAAGCTTTTGAGTTCCAGTGTGTTCAGCTATGCCGCCTTTAATTTTAACCATATCCTAAGTGTTCAGTTTAACGGTTCAGGCAATTACGGCGCGGATGGTTCCATGTACGGTGGTGAAAATACGATCTTCCTAAACGTTAGTGATGCCCTTAATATTGATTTAAACACAGGTGATGAAATCGCGCTTAAGGATATTTTTGTGGACGGCTATGACTATGTTAGCGCCATTAACGATTACATTTTAGCCGAAGTCGGCAACCAAAATGGTATGGAGGAGTTTAAAGCTAACGACGATTACATGTATTTCTATAATGGGTATCAGTTGGTAGCGCCGTTTGATGGGATTAGTGAAGAACAGCCATACTTACTCGATCGTCATACGTTAATCGTCATGTTTCCACCAGATGACCCGCGTTTTATTTCAGCGAACTTTTCAGTTTCATTTGCAATTCCGCTTGGGTATTTTGGAAATAATTTGGCGATAGATCAACGTTTCTATGCATCTGAGACCAGCCTATTTGACGATGCGAAAACAAGCATGGTGCTCATCTCGTGGGGAAATGGGAAGCAGAACGGGGGTCAGTGGGAAGAAGGCATCTTTGATAAAGGACGCTATTCGATTAACATTTTTAATTCTACAGATGCTTTTGAAGACGCGTTTGATGCCTATGTAGAAGACCTACGAAGCTATTTGAAAAGCCTCCATGCAGAAGGTCGAGACAACTTTGTCGATGCATATGTTACGAAGCGTGAAATCGGTGGTTATGTGACATTTTCCAAGAACTGGTGGTCGGTGATGTCTCAGGTGAATGGATACTATTCCGAGCAAGTGGTCTATGATGAAAAAGGCGAAAAATTGGCGCTTTCTGACTTATTCGTTTCAGGTTATGATTATGAAACGACCATTCGTGAAAAGATAAAAGCACAATACATGCAGACGAATAGTCTCACTGAAGCAGAGCTTTTCCAGTACTATGGGCAAAGACAGTTTTCAATCGAAGACATGTATCTCAGTTTCAGTTTTCCTGCGCCTGACATGATGAAGGATTATGGTACCATCTGGGCGTCCATCGAATTTGATGAGTTCGGGATAGAGAATTTGACCATTTTTGAGGAATAAAAAGTTTTCAAATAATGGTTAGTGATGCGGTTCTCCATAAAATCTCCATATTTTGATGATAAGCTATCTTAGAAAAATCAATTAGGAGGCACACATATGAAATATGGAAAGTTAATCGCCATTACTACCATCGCAGTGGCCGCATTAAGTCTTGCAGGATGTACATCTACGGATACTGTGGGCAAGTTCGCAGTGAAATCTTTTGAGTCGCTTGAAACAAATCTAGGAGAATCGGTTCAGCAGGAGGCGGATACACTTAACTGGTCGTTACTAACACCAAACGCCGAAAAAGTAACCATCAATTCCGATTTTTCAGCTACTGCGGATATCGTAATGACCTTCGATGCTACACCATTTATCAAAGCAGGATTAGCACCAGAAAATTTGGATTCAGAAGTGATTTCACTTGATTCATCGAACAACATCTTAAGCATCACCTCTGAACTCGGCAGTGAGAATCCTGCAAACGAAAAAACCACTTCCATGACAGCAGTGGTTGAAGGAATCGTTAAAAATTACAGAGATCGCATCGGCTACCATAGCAAACTCGATCATTATGGCATCAGCCTTGATGGTGGTAACATGTTAGAATGGGCGAAGGATCTTAAAACAAACGATAAGGACCTCGTACTCGTCTTAAACCCTGAACCGTTTATCGCGGCAGGTGTAGACCCTAACGCCGTTGAAGGATGGATTTACGCTGAAGTGGAGATGATGGATAAAAATGATAAGCCGTTTTTCGAGTACAAATTCTTAAAGCCTTATAACATCGCTGATTAATCATTTGCTTCATCAGATTTAATAAGCGCCATTTTTAGCGTGAGATCGCAGATTTTACGATTCTCTAGATGCAGGGTCTCCCTTACAGTGCACCATTTATCCACTAAGGTGACCACGATCGCCTCGCGCTTTCTAGGCGGCGATAAGGTAAGTGGAAACATGTGCTTAAGGATGATTTCCTCTTCGATGGCGTTGAGCTCAAAGTACTTCTTTGCATTTTGATGGGCCACACGAGGGTGAGAAAACCCATGAAGTCCTTCAGAATACCCAGGCACATGCCAGTCGTATAAGAAAAAGTCATGAAGCATGGCACCACGTGCTGCAGATTTGGCATCTAACCTCAAAATCTCACATGCGCGAAAACTCGAGTAAGCCACATAAAGGCTATGCGATAAGCAGGTAATCTTACCATGCTGAATGTAGTTTTGCATGGTCAGTACCATTTCATGATCGATGATGCCATCGAGGGTGCTAAAAAAACGATTAAGATTCTGAAAGAGAACATCTTCTGTTGATGTTCTTTTTTTTATATTTTTCATAAGGGCTCCCATGATGTGATTACAAATTAAGGGTCAGTAGGATCAAAAAAATATGTTACAAAATTGTAAGTAAAATGTGTTATTCTATTCATGAGTGGTATATACCATAGTAAGAAAGATTGGTTTTGGAAGGAGGCGATAATATGTGGAAAAAACAGCACGCCATTCATCTATTGATGCTCATTTTAAGTGTGACGACGCTCGCATATCTTGCCTCAAACATCTTCGGTGACCAATACTTGAGCAACTATCTATCACCTTTAGCAACGCTGTGTGCTGGAGTGCTCATCTTGGTTACGCTAAAAAGAGGCGCTTTTTTTAATCCCAGTTGGATTTTGCTGGCGATTATGGCCCTGTTTTGGGGGATAGCCGATTTGGTGTGGATGATACTCTATAATTTCTACGGACTTGACCCTGAATCCTCTAATTTTTTACTTTATCTTTATATATTACCCAACCTATTTTTAGTGCTATCAGGGATCTTTTATTTTAAACGGAATTTGAAGAAATGGCATCGCTTTCAATTGGTACTGGATGGGTTGATTACCTTCGTTATTTTGTCCGTCATGCTGTCTTTTAGTGTTTATGAATTTCTGGTTCATTCAAACTTGGATGTTCACGACTATATAGCCAATCTATCCTATTTACTTTTGGATTTGATAGCGATTGAGATAATGGTAGTACTGCTTTTGTCTGCCCGTGTTTCATCCTTAAGTTCGACCATGATCGTCACCATCGCTGGCTATACGTTATATGTGCTTGCTGATTTGTCTTATGTATACAAAGCGCTGACGAACACCTATGTCCCCAATTCGTTTATCGATTCCGCCTACGTACTGTCTATCGTCATCTTTGGATTTTCCGCTTATTTTGAATGGGTTCATCCAACACTTAGGGTAAATCCTGATCTGGTTGAAAATCCTGAAAATATCGGTGGCAATCGTCGTTTGCTCTATTTATTAGCGTTTCCGCTGATACTTTCGCTTTCAGGAATCATGAAGTGGCAGGCCTTGTTGTTGATCGCGTTTTTTATGGGGGCTTATTATTACATTAGCAATCATTCGCAGACGGCCATAAAAACAGAAAGCCAATTGATGACGGAGCGACTGATCAATGAAAAGCTTGAAGAAATCGTAAACGCACGTACCAAAGCCCTTCAAGAATCCTACCGAAAGCTCGAGAAAATAGCCATGACCGACATGCTTAGCGATCTTTATAACCGTCGTTATCTAATCGGAAAACTGGATGAGTTATTACTGAAAAGGGATACGTATTTTTCATTTTATTATTTAGATCTCGATCACTTTAAGGTTATTAACGATATTCACGGCCATGAGATGGGCGATGAAGTATTAAAAATGATTTCCACGCGTCTTTATCATTGGCGAAAAGAAAATTTGACCATCGCACGATTGGGTGGTGATGAGTTCGGCATCATCCATCTACAAGCCGTGGAAGATGGTAAAGCTTCTTGTGCCAGTATCTGTAAGGAGATTTTTGAACTTTTAAGTGAAAAAGTCGTCATAGGTGATTATGCATTTGACGTCAGTGTCAGCATCGGTATCTCGAGATATCCTTATGATGCCGTCGACCGAGAATCGCTGATCAAGCATGCTGATTTAGCCATGTATCAAGCGAAAAAGATTAATGGTGATGAGCGATTTGTGTTTTATAACCACCATCATGGTGCAGCGGTAGAACGTCGAAACCAAGTCGAACTCTATCTCAAACAAGCGGATTTTGACCGTGACTTTTCACTGCATTATCAACCTCAATTTAAAATATCCGATCAGTCACTCATAGGCGTCGAAGCACTCATTAGGTGGCATCAACCTGAAATCGGCATGGTTTCACCCGCAGAGTTTATTCCGATTTCAGAAGAGACAGGGATGATTATCAGGATCGGTAAATGGGTTATCGATAAGGCTTTTGAGCAGATCGCTATTTGGAACAGTGACGATTCAGAGCGGGGCATTAATCAGGCGTTAAGGATGAGTATCAATCTATCACCCTTGCAGTTCGATAGTGTAGACTTTTTCCCATATATTCAGGAGCGGATGGCATTCCATAACGTCAAGCCAGAATGGATCGATTTTGAGATTACTGAAAATAGCGCCATGAACTCGGGCACGATTATGGAGGAAATATTCACAGCGCTTTCAGGACTGGGCGTAAGTATATCGGTAGATGATTTTGGTACAGGCTATTCTTCATTGAGTTACATTAAGCGTTTTGATCTCGATGAGCTTAAAATAGCGAAAGAACTAATCGACCATATCGTGGAAAATCAAGAGGAACGATTGATTATTAAAGCGATTATCTTAATGGCGCAGGGGATGGGGCTGTCGACCATCGCAGAGGGCGTTGAAACGGAAGATCAGCTGGTAATCCTAAAAGAGTTGGGGTGCGATGCGATCCAAGGTTATCTATATAGTCGACCGATTACCGCTGGAGAGTTCGAATCTAAATATCTGTGAGATAAGCTAACGAAAAACGTTACACGATAATTTGAACACTAAAAATATAATCAGAAATTTCAGATAACTTATTGACAGTGGGTTACAGCCCTGCTAAAATCAACTACAATAATCAAAATTAAAAACGCAGATGCATTGAAGGAGAAAGTCTTAAGCCCATGCAAACATAGAGAGCTGATGGTTGGTGAAAATCAGTATTGCAGACTTACGAAGATCACTCCCTAGCATTCATCCTGAAATAAGTAAGGATGAACGGCACGTCCCGTTATAGACTAAGAGCTTGTTTGAGCTCGAAAAGTGGCCTTTTGGCAATATGGGTGGTACCGCGTGGATTAGTCCTCGTCCCTTAAGTAGAAATACTTTTGAGATGGGGATTTTTATTTTGGATTATTACAGCAAATAATAATCTCAAATTTCGAGAACCTGAGGAGGAAGAAAGATGAAAAATGAAATGAATGGTCAAAAAAATGAAATGAAGGCAGAAGTGTATCCTAAAGGATCTGAACATGTAAAAGGCAATTTCGTGAAAACCGACTTTCAAAAAAATCAAGAAACGCCCCCTTTCCAAGGATACAACTTCTTCGGAACTAAACCGAAGTGGGATTAAAAAATGTATAAAATTTTCAAAAAACATATTGACAGGTAGTTTGGTCATCTGTATAATTAACCACAAGTTCATATAAAAATGCGCTTGAGTTAAAGAAAATACAGTGGCGTCAGTTCAGCGATCCGGGGGTGGTGTGAGCCCGGACCAGTACAAAATTGTTGAGAACTTTAACGAGCAGTCTGCAAGAATCAAGTAAGGCAGACCGGTATTTCACCGTTATTTGGAATAGGTATCGACAGATGTCCGTACTGATTAAAAGAGAGCTATTAGCTAATATGGGTGGCACCGCGGAGAAATTCGTCCCATAAGGGGATTGATTTTCCGGTGTTTGCAAATCAAAATCAGTCTACGACCGTAGACTTTTTTTATGCAAGTAGTGAATTTTTAATCCTCAAGCTGAGGGTTATTTTTTTACCCTAAAATGCATAAAAAACCAATTATATGATTAAAAATACGAAATTCCTGGAGGTAGAAATGAAAAAGAAAGTGGTTTTAGCTTATTCGGGAGGTTTAGACACCTCGGTTATATTAAAGTGGTTACAGCTTGAATACGATTATGAAGTGATCGCTGCTTGTATCGATGTGGGTCAAAAAGAAGATTATGATGCGGTTTGGAAGAAGGCCTTAAATTCAGGTGCATCTAAGGTTTATATCGTGGACGTTAAAGAGGCATTCGTCAAAGATTATCTCTTTGGTGGCATCAAGTCCGGGGCCTTATATGAAGATAGCTATCTCTTAGGAACAGCTTATGCACGTCCCCTAATCGCAAAGATGCTCGTGGACATCGCCATTAAAGAAGGTGCAGTAGCCATCGCACATGGCGCAACGGGAAAGGGAAATGACCAAGTCAGGTTTGAAACGGGCATTAAAGCGTTAGCGCCGGAACTTAAAGTCATCGCGCCTTGGCGAATTTGGGACCTTAAATCCAGAGAAGATTGCATCGATTATGCTGAAAAACATGCCATTCCGCTAACGGTAACTAAAAAGGATATCTACTCAAGAGATGAAAACTTATGGCATATCAGTCATGAAGGTGGCAATCTCGAGGATCCATGGAATGCGCATGACACGAGTATCTATAAATGGTGTGTGTCACCCGACTCAGCACCGGATAAAGCTGAGACAGTAACCATTACTTTTGAAAAAGGCATCCCGACAATGGTTAATCAAAAAGACATTAGCCCAGTTGAGCTCATCGAAACGCTTAACACAATTGGGGGTAAACATGGCGTGGGAATACTTGATCTGGTGGAAAATCGACTCGTCGGTATGAAATCCAGAGGCGTCTACGAAACACCGGGTGGAACAATTCTCTATGAAGCACATAAAGCACTTGAAAAACTCGTACTCGATCGTCAAACCATGGCCTTTAAAAAGCTTGTAGGACAAAAATACAGCGAAATGGTCTATGACGGCCAGTGGTTTTCGCCACTGAAGACGGCCATCGACGCCTTTATCGATGTCACACAACAAAACGTCACTGGCGAGGTACAGATTAAGCTATATAAAGGAAGCTGCACCGCCATTGCTTCTACATCGCCCTACTCACTTTATAACGAAGAGTATGTCACCTTTGGTGAAGATGCGGTTTACAACCAGAAGGATGCTGAGGGCTTTATCAACCTCTTTACTTTACCAACCAAAATCAAGGCCATGATGGAACTGGGATTAGAAGCATCAAATCCTTCTGTGGTCAGTCTCTTCGAAGGAGAGCAAATCAAAGCAGCGGTTTATGAACTGGAGGATATCGCCGTATGAAATTATGGGGTGGGCGTTTTAAAGAAGGAACACATGAACTATTAGAGACCTTTAACGCCTCCATTGGATTTGATCAGAACCTAGTGCTTTATGATATTGAAGGTTCGCTGGCACATGGTGAAATGCTGATGAAGATCGGCATCCTCACAGAGGACGAGTACAGCCAGATACAGAAAGGACTGTTGGAAATCCTCAGCGCAGCAGAAAAGGGTGAGCTCGTGTTTGAAATCAAGCATGAAGATATCCATATGAATGTGGAAGTGTTATTGGTAGAAAAAATTGGTGATCTAGGCAAAAAGCTTCATACTGGCAGAAGTCGAAACGATCAGGTGGCTTTGGACTTTAAGTTATATACGCTTGAACAATCCAGGAAGATCCAAAAAAAGCTCATAGAGCTCATGCAAGTGATCCTGACGCTCAGTGAAAGCCATGTCGATACGATCATGCCAGGCTATACCCATCTTCAGAGGGCACAACCCATACGGTTGGCATTTCACCTCATGGCATACTTTCAAATGCTGAAAAGGGATTTTGAACGCTACAGCGACCTCATCGACCGGATGAATGTCTTACCACTGGGATCGGGTGCACTTGCAGGCGTGAACTATCCATCTGACAGAGAATTTCTTAAGGAGAAGTTGGGATTTGCAGCCATCTCCGAAAATGCCATGGATGCGGTAAGTGACCGAGACTTCGCCATCGAGTTTGGTAGCGCAGGCGCGATTCTCATGATGCATCTAAGTCGGTTCGCTGAAGAGCTTATCCTGTGGAGCAGCTCGGAGTTTAAGTTTATCGAGATGAGTGACCGATTTACCACAGGTAGTAGCATCATGCCACAAAAGAAAAATCCCGATGCTGCAGAACTGGTAAGGGGCAAAACAGGTAGGGTCTATGGTAACCTGATGGGAATCCTCACAGTGATGAAGGGGTTACCACTGGCTTATAACAAAGACATGCAGGAGGACAAGGAAGGCGTCTTCGACACGGCCGATACGGTGAACATGTGTGTCGCGGTATTCACGGAAATGCTAAAGGAGACGACTTTCTTAAAGGCCAATATGGAGAAAGCGGCTAAACAAGGCTTCTTAAATGCCACAGATTTAGCGGATTATTTGGTTAAAAAGGGATTGCCCTTCAGATCTGCACATGAAGTGGCAGGAAAGCTAGTGGGGTTTGCAATTGAAAATCAAATGGTGCTTGAAAGCTTACCATTGGAACAGCTAAAAGCAGCATGCGATTTGTTCGAATCCGATGTGTATCAGGCCATCGATCTGATTCAGGTCATCGAGAATAAGGTTTCTTATGGCGGCACGTCGAAAGCGGCAGTCGTGAAGAGCATAGAAAACGGTAAGGCATATCTAAGCCGTTAATCGGGAAATATAAAAAAGACTATGGAGGAATTTAAGATGAAAAAATTAATGAGCGTAATGATGATTTTAGTACTTATGGCGATGATGTTCACGGGCTGTTCGGGTAGTGCGACGGCAGATACCACAGCGGCAGAAACGTCTGCAGCTGAAACGACGGCTACAGAGACAGAAACACAAGCAGTGGCAGATAAGCTACAACAAATCAAGGACAGTGGTAAGCTCGTATTAGGAACCTCTGCAGATTACCCGCCTTTCGAGTTTCACCTCGAGGTGGATGGTAAGGATACCATCGTCGGTTTCGATATCGACATCGCAAACAAAATCGCAGCAGCCATCGGTGTAGAGCTGGAAATCGTGGATATGAAATTTGAGGGACTTTTACCTGCTCTTACCGCAGGAAAAATCGATTTAATCGTATCCGGCATGACCCCTACAGACGAGCGTAAGCAATCCGTGGACTTTTCAGTGGTGTACTATGATGCACGTCAAACGATGCTGGTCGCTAGCGATAGCAAAGACGTTTTAAACACAATTGAAGCTTTTGCAGGTAAAGTGATCGGTGCACAAAAAGGTTCGATTCAAGAAACATTAGCAGCGACGACGTTTACGACGTCAGAAGTTAAAGCCATCGACAAGATTCCTAACCTTATGATGGAACTTAAAACAGGTAAAGTAGATGGTCTCGTGTTAGCAGAGCCTGTGGCGAAGCAGTATGCGGCAGCAAATCCTGATTTGGCAGTAAATGGCCTGGATTTAGGTAGTGAGGGTGGATCGGCAGTAGCGGTTCAGAAGGACTCAGGCGCTTTCCTAGACCTGATTAACCAAACCATCGATGAGATGATCAGCAGTGGCGAGATGGATCAAGTAATCGCAGATGCCATGTTACTAAGTGAGGGTGAATAATGAATTTTAGTTTTCTACCGAAGTATTATCAGTTTTTCATATCGGGTACAGGCTATACCCTGTTCATATCCGCCTTAACGGTGGTGTTTGGGCTCATGGGTGGCCTGGTGCTCGCACTGATGAAGACTTCGAAGAATAAAGTGCTTAAGTCTTTTGCAGTGGCGTACATCGAGTTTATCCGCGGTACGCCGCTTCTCATTCAGCTTTATATCGTCTATTATGGCATAAGCGATTTACCGATGCTCGCAGCAGGCGTCATCGCCATGAGCATCAACAGTGCCGCCTACATCGCTGAAATTATCAGAGCGGGCATCGGCGCTGTGGATAAGGGACAAATGGAAGCGGCCAGATCCCTAGGCATGCCAGTTTTTCTAACCTATAAAGAAATCATCATTCCACAGGCCATGAAAAATATCCTTCCCGCTCTAGGCAATGAATTTATCGTACTCATAAAGGAGTCCGCCATCGTATCTGTCATCGGTATACACGACCTGATGTATAATACGGACACGGTGAGAGGGAATACGTTTATCGCATTTGAACCACTGGTGATTGCAGCACTCATCTATTTTGTTTTAACATTTACGTTATCTAAGCTCCTTGGAAAGGTGGAAAGGGGGATGAGGGTCAGTGATTGAGATTAAGAACCTAGGAAAGTCATTTGGTAAACTCGAAGTCCTAAAAAATGTATCGCATACCATTAACCAAGGGGAAGTGGTGGTCATCATCGGTCCTAGCGGATCAGGTAAAAGTACGCTTTTAAGATGTCTCAACATGCTGGAACAACCTACATCTGGACAGATTATTTTTGAAGGCGACTGTTTAACAGATCCGGCCATCGATATTGATGTGCACCGACAAAAAATCGGGATGGTGTTTCAACAGTTTAACCTGTTTCCACATAAATCGGTGATCGATAACATCACGTTAGCCCCCCTAAAGCTCAAACGTCTTCCGAAAATGGTCGCCATGGAAAAAGGGGAAGCGCTTCTAAAGAGTGTGGGGCTTATGGATAAGCGCGATGCGTACCCAAATCAGCTTTCGGGAGGACAAAAGCAGCGAATCGCCATCGCCAGAGCGCTGGCCATGGAACCTGATGTGATGCTGTTTGATGAACCGACTTCGGCACTGGATCCAGAGATGGTGGGAGAAGTGTTGGATATCATGAAAAATCTGGCGAAAAATGGCATGACCATGGTAATCGTCACCCATGAAATGGGATTTGCCCGTGAGGTAGCAGACCGTGTGCTGTTTATGGACGAAGGGCAAATCGTGGAAATCGGCACTCCTGAAGAGCTGTTCGGAAATCCAAAAGAAGTGAGGACACAGTCCTTTTTATCAAAAGTGTTATAAGCGCGAAGCGATTCGCGCTTTTTATTTTATGTTTTGCACACGTCATTTGCGCTGGAACCGGATGATTATAGGGTGGCATTCTCTCGGTTTTAAGAGTAAAATAGTATGTAGTGTAGCGAAATATTTTTAAAAAAAGGTGACAGTGGAGGATAGACAAAATGGAGCGTTGGCGTGTCAACTTATATACCCTTTGGATTTCACAAGTGATATCTCTGACGAGTTTTGGTTTTGGTCTGCCTTTTATACCGTTTTTTATACAAGAGCTCGGGGTAACCGATCCCGAAGCCTTAAAGATATACACGGGCGTTTTAAGTGCAGCCCCTGCGGTCACCATGGCCATCATGTCACCTATTTGGGGGATGCTATCCGATCGATTTGGCCAAAAGTTGATGATTCAAAGGGCCATGCTAGCAGCTGTGATCATTATCGGTGGGATGGGTTTTGCGACGAGTGTTTGGCATCTGATCATTTTGAGGTTTTTACAAGGATTATTCACGGGCACCATTACAGCGTCTTCTGCTTTTGTAGCGGTCAATACACCGAATCATAAGCTTTCATATGCACTGGGCTTTTTATCTTCCTCGACGTTTGTTGGATATTCATTAGGTCCTTTACTGGGGGGAATGGTAGCCGATCGGTTTGGCTATCGTGTGAGTTTCTACGTCGGGGGACTATTGATGCTCATCGGTTTTCTGGTGGTCACCTTCTTCTTAAAGGGTGAATATAAAAAGGAACGTCAAAACACAGCACTGTTTAAAGGGAACGGCGGATATAAGGAACTATTCACGTTAGGCATACTGATGCTTCTCATCATGCTATTCCTCCAGCGCGTTATCCGTACGATTTTTACACCGTTTATCCCGCTGTATATTCAGGAGATTAACCAGACGATTGAAGGTGCTGCGTCATTAACCGGTTCGATTAATGGCCTTATCGGATTTGTGACAGCCCTTTCAGCGGTTTTGATTAGTCGTCTGGGGGATAAGTACGAAAAGATGCGTATGATACGAATCATGTTGATCATCGGATTTTTGGATGTGCTGATTCTCAATTTGACTGAGGGCTTGACAGCGTTCGTCATTTTTTATTCGGCGCTCTTTTTTATCATCGGCGGAATAGAGCCTTTAATCACTTCCACCACTGCTGAGATGGTATCACCGGATAAGCGTGGAACGTTGTTTGGCATTCAAGGTTTGGTAGGCAGTTTAGGATGGATGGTATCGCCGGCAGTGGGGACGACGATATCGATCGTTTTCGGAATCAAATCTATTTTATGGATCTTACTGGCATTCATATTTGGGAACATCATTACTGCTTTTATCGTTAAAAGACAATCAGGAGGTATGACATGATTCATTATCGTTTAGGCAAAATAGCGGATTTGATGCTGATTTATCCCAGCTATGCGGGCGAGTTCCCCGAGGATGAGCGTAAAACCATAGAACAACTGGAGAAGCTATTAGCCAAAGGGGATTATCAACTGGTAATCGCAGAAAATATCAGTCCTTCAGATGAGATTGTGCGTATCGGTTTTGCATTTGTTCTAAAACCCAAGTTTTATGATTTCTTATGGCTGGATTACTTGGTCATCGAAAAGGACTTTCAATCGAAGGGCTATGGATCTCAGTTTTTTGATTACTTGCTTCAGTGCTATTCGAATATTAAAGGGATGTACATCGAGGTAGAAATACCCGATGGCGTTGATGTTAATAAAACAAGACGTGTCAGTTATTATGAACGGTTAGGCGCGATCAAGCTTCCCATAAACTACCACTTGCCTATTGAAAAAGGAAGTAGTGCCATGAGCCTTTACATTAAACCGGTTCATCATCAGGTGTCAAACATTGATCTAGATGAAGTGCTGATGGATATAAAAATTACCCAGCGTATTATCCATGGCGATTATCCACATCTCGAAAACGTTTGGTCGAATATCTTCATAAATTCTCCACAAGTTCCTGATATGATTTGAAATAAAAAACTAGGAGCATTATAATGGCAAATCATGAAAAGTGGCGTTTGAAAATTCAAGGGATGACCTGTAAACGCTGTGAAACCAAGGTGGAGAGTACATTAAAGGAACTTATTCCGGGTGCGGATATCAAGGTTTCTTATGGACAGTCTGAAGCGATCATTTTAACGAAAAACGTTTTACCTTCTGAAGAGATCATTAAGAATGCTTTAGCAGAAGAAGGCTATACGCTTAAGCGTGTACAGAAGATCACAGAAGGACAAGTGGCTGACAATTCTGATTCCAAATTTTCGCTACCTCAGTTCACTGGAATCCTTTCCGTTCTTCTGCTAATATATTTGCTAATCGACCGAACCATCGGTTTTAACGCCATACCTACGGTTGAAGCAGGTGCAAGCATAGGTGTGTTGTTCATGGTGGGGGTATTGACTTCCGTCCACTGTGTGAGCATGTGTGGTGGCATCAATCTGTCACAGAGCATCGTCACTGAGCTGACGCCACTGTCTTCGAATCCAACTGTACGAAAGTATCAAAAAATGAAACCCAGTTTACTCTATAATGGCGGGCGAGTGGTGTCATATACCATTATAGGGGGTGTCGTCGGTGCGCTTGGAAGTGTCATCAGCTTTTCAGGTTCCATGCGCGGAATCATCGCGATTTTGACAGGACTTTTCATGGTGGTAATGGGCCTCAATATGCTATCGCTATTTCCATGGCTAAAGCGGTTCAACATCAGCATGCCTAAGTTTTTTACGCAGAATCAAAAAAGTGAAAAGCGACCATTTGTGGTTGGACTTATTAATGGTTTGATGCCATGTGGCCCACTTCAAGCCATGCAGCTCTATGCCCTGGGAACGGGGAGCGCGCTGATGGGGGCTCTTTCCATGTTAGCTTTTAGTTTAGGCACATTCCCGCTTATGTTTGCGCTTGGTGCAGTCAGTACACTGCTAAGCCGCAAATTTACAGGGACCATGATGAAAGCCTCTGCGATGTTAGTGATCCTTTTAGGGGTGGTCATGGCAGGTAGAGGATTTGCACTGGGTGGTGCTGATGTTCAAACTGTAAAGGTGGATGGTTGGCAAGTCGCTGAAATTCAAAACGGTGTTCAGGTGATCAATACGACGCTTTTATCTTCGGAATATCCTTCGATCATTTTGCAAAAGGGGATCCCGGTTGTTTGGAATCTTGAGGCTGATGAACGAAATCTGAATGGCTGTAACAACCGTATAAACTTATATGATTACGATTTAATGAATATCCCTCTAGGCGTCGGTGATAATATCATCGAGTTCACACCAGATGAAACCGGTAATTTCAGTTACTCCTGTTGGATGGGCATGATCGGTGGCAGAATAAAAGTGGTTGATGACCTCAGTTCTGTCAACGCCGATTTTTTAGAAAATGAACGTACACTGCCTGGTACTGTAGCCCCTAATGGTGGAGGATGTTGTGCACCCTAAAAAAATATTGATTGTTGAGGATGAACAGAAAATTGCAGATGTTATTGCTTCATATTTGCAGAATGCAGGCTATGAAACGGTGATTGCGAATGATGGCGAGGAGGGGCTAAAGCTCTATTCAAAAGAGCACCCTGATTTGGTTGTGCTTGATTTGATGCTTCCAGGACTATCTGGTGAAGAGGTCTGTAAAGCCATCCGTGCCACCGATACGACGCCTATTATCATGTTGACGGCGAAAGCCGCTGAGGATGAAATTATCGGGGGTCTTAATCTCGGTGCAGATGACTATGTCATCAAACCGTTTAGTCCACGACAGCTTATGGCGCGTGTCGAAACCGTATTAAGAAGAAGCACGATGGTTTCAAACGCGACAGGGTTAGTCATCAACAGGGATAAAAGAGACGTAATGGTGGACGGCATTAGCGTAAACCTGACGCCCATCGAATACAAGCTTTTAGAGACACTTGCCAAGTTTTCTGAAAAAACATACACACGTGATGAACTGGTTTGTTTCGTACTGGGGGATGATTATGACGGTTATGACCGGACCATCGATACGCATATAAAAAACTTAAGAGCTAAAATAGAGAAGGATCCGAAAAATCCTAAGATCATCCTAACTGTACATGGCGTAGGTTACCGATTTGGTGGGTGGAAAACATGATAAAATTAAAAACGAAGTTGACCATGTCCTATCTTTTGATAGGACTTTTGTGCCTTCTAATGATGGCATTTTTAGCGAATATTCTGCTAGAGAGATTTTTTATCCAGTATGTGATGGATAATCAAACTCTAAAGAATCAGGAACTGGCTGATCAAGTGTCGAACTACGTGGATAATCATCAAGCATGGGATCTTTCGCTTGTTGAGCAAGCTGGGATTAATGCACTTGAGGAAGGTTTGATTCTAAAGGTGATCGACGCGTCTGGTCAGGTGATTTGGGATGCGACGACCTATAACAGCGGCATGTGCGAAGCCATGATGTCCCATATGGCCAGCACCATGAGTCAACGCGTTCCCGGTTGGGAAGGTGGCATGCTTGAAACGGTCTATCCGATTAATAAAAATGGGACGTTTAATGGCACCGTTCAAGTAGGCTATTATGGTCCTTATTATTATACGGATGCAGATGCTGCATTTATCGAAACCATTAACCTAGCGTTATTACTAGCAAGTGTGTTTGCAGTCATCATGGCGGTATTCATAGGTGCCATTATGGCAGGGCGGATCAGTCGTCCGATCGCAAACGTTGTTATGAAAACACATGAAATCTCTGAAGGCAATTATGAAGCCCGATTTGATAAAAATTCAAATACTAAAGAAATTGATGAACTCATGCATGCGATCTCAAGCTTAGCGCAGCGTCTGGAAAACCAGGAGGGGCTTAGACGCCGTTTGACCAGTGATGTGGCACACGAACTAAGAACACCTTTAGCCACACTTCAAAGTCATATGGAGGCGATGATCGATGGCATTTGGGATGCGGATGAAAAACGCCTCGGCAGCTGTCATGAGGAAATCCTTAGACTATCGGATTTGGTATCTGATTTGGAACGATTAGCAGAAATTGAACGCGAACCAAAGACCAGCGATTATGAGCCGTTTTCTATTAACGATGTCGTAAAGCAGCAATTGGCTCAGTTTGAACCGAAATTTCTTGAAAAGCAAATGTCGATTAAATTTGAAGAAAATGGCCAAGCTTCGATTAGAGGCAATAAACGCCAGATTGCCCAAGTGGTTGTTAATTTGCTCTCAAATGCATTTAAATTCTCTAAGACGGCATCTACTGTGGATGTGGCGATAACTCACGAAGGCGCTACGGTACGCGTTAGCGTAACGGATCATGGCATCGGTATTTCTGAAGAGGATCTCCCCCATATTTTCGAACGTTTTTATCGCGTAGATCCCTCTAGAAACCGTTCTTCTGGCGGCGCAGGTATCGGACTAACGATTTCAGAGGCAATCGTCAAAGCGCATGGCGGCATGCTAACGGTGAGTAGCACCGTGGGCGTCGGAAGTACATTTACGATTATACTCCCCAAATTGGACCGCATTTGATATAATGTCATAAAACCTTGTGGAGGTGGCATTTGCTGAAGAAGAATTTAAAAATGGCGATTCCTTACACAATTCCTGTCATGCTCGGCTACTTGTCAGTAGGAATGGCATTTGGGGTGCTGGTGGTGAAATCGGGAATCAGTATATGGCTCGGTGTCCTCATGAGCTTGTTTGTGTACGCTGGCGCAATGCAATTCGTCGCGATACAGATTTTGACGTCTCCCATACATTTGATTCAGGTCATTTTTATGACGTTGTTCGTCAACATCAGGCATCTATTTTACGGACTTTCATTTATTGAACGTTTTAAACGTTTCGGCGTAAAAAAACAGTATATGATCTTTGGTTTAACAGATGAAACCTATTCGCTACTTTGTGGCATTACTGATAAAAGCGAGGATGAGCTTGAGGACCTTTATTTTATCATCACCTTGCTTAATCAAAGCTACTGGGTAATCGGAACCCTCATCGGCGGACTCCTCGGAAGTGTGATCACCTTTGATACGACCGGAATCGATTTTGCCATGACAGCACTCTTTGTGGTGATCTTTATCGAACAGTGGTTAGCGGCTGATAAGCATCTTCCCGCCTTGATAGGGCTCGCGGCAGCGATGATTTCGCTTAAATTCTTTGGTCCGGAGCAGATGGTATTGCCTTCGATGCTTTTATTATTCTCAGCGCTTCTTTTCTTAAATGCGAAAGTGAAAGGGGGCGAATCCAATGGATAAGATAATTGCCATTATCGCTATGGCGCTCGTGACTTACGGCATAAGATTAGGACCGTTTATTTTATTCGGAGGTGGAAAACAAACGCCAGAATGGGTAAGGACTATCGGTGGGGTATTACCACCCGCAGTGATGGGAATGCTGATCGTCTATAGTTTAAAGCATATCGAAATCTTAAAGGTCTCAAGCAGTTTACCTGTGTTGATCGCCATCGCCGTCACCACGGTGCTCCATTTATGGAAACGCAATAACCTACTCAGTATTCTCAGCGGTACTGCCGTGTATATGTTCTTAGTTCAGCGCCTGTTTTAGTCCATTTTAAGTCTACTGGATGATTCAGGCGTTTCGCCTGATTGAAAATCGATTTCATATGGGCTATAATGATAGCAGTAATAAAATTAACAGTTAAATATAGGAGTTAAAATGAATAACAGCACACTTACACCAAAAGAAGTGGCGCAATCTTGGATAGACATTGGAAGGAACAAGGTCGGTTATTCCTTAAAGAATGTCTTTTTTCTTGCGCTAATGGGCGGCCTTTTTATCGGATTAGGCGGTCATGCAAATCTCGTCGTCACACAGACTTTAGGCGGCATAGATGCCGGCTTTGCAAAATTTATGGGAGCTGCTGTCTTCCCTGTGGGAATCATGCTAGTGGTTTTTGCAGGTGGGGAGCTTTATACAGGGAATGCCTTGATTTCTAGTGCTTGGCTAAATGGCAATGTCAAGTTTACGAGATTTATGAGCAATCTCGCATGGGTCTATTTTGGTAACCTGGTCGGGTCGTTGATTTTGGTCTTTATGCTTTACTATGGCGATCTCTATACGGGACATCTCGCTGAAAAAGCCATCGCAGTTGCAGAGGCTAAAGCATCTTTGACCTTTATGCAAGCGTTCTATCGTGGTATTTTATGTAATATTTTAGTGGCCATCGCCGTATATATTCAAATTGCTTCTAAAGAAGCAATTGGTAAGATTTTTGCGCTTTGGTTTCCCGTTATGCTTTTCGTCCTCTCCGGGTATGAACACAGCGTAGCCAACATGTTCTTTATCCCTATGGGGGCGGTGCTTGGTGCAGAGCTTAACTGGACAAACGTTATCGTAAACAATGTGATTCCGGTCACCTTGGGTAATCTCATCGGAGGAGGCTTATTTGTAGCTGCCGTCTACTGGTTCATCTATTTAAAAGGAAAACAATAATGAAGCATATTGGATGTCACCTATCGGTGACAAAAGGGTATCAACACATGGGAAAAGAAGCACTTTCCATCGGTGCTGATACTTTTCAGTTTTTTACCAGAAATCCGCGCGGCGGTAGCTCTAAGAAGCTGGATATGGCTGATGTAACGGCATTATTAGCTTTGATGGAGGCCCATCAGTTCGGTCCTGTGCTCGCCCATGCGCCATATACGGTCAATCCTTGTTCTGCAGATGCTCGCGTTAGAGAATTTGCTTTTGAAGTTTTCGTGGAGGATTTAGAAAAGCTCCAAGCTATTCCAGGGGCTTACTATAATTTTCATCCCGGGAGCCATGTCGGACAGGGTACTGAAACCGGAATCCTAATGATTACTGAACTTCTAAATCGCGTGATGTTTCCCGAAATGACGACGACTGTTTTACTTGAAACGATGTCGGGTAAAGGGAGTGAAATCGGCCGCACCTTCGAAGAGATCAAAGCGATCATCGATGGCGTACATCAGACCGAATCGATTGGTGTATGTCTCGATACTTGTCATGTCTACGATGCGGGGTATGATATCGTTCATCATTTGGATTCAATTCTCGATGACTTTGATCGTATCATCGGTTTAAGTAGGCTGAAAGCAATCCATCTAAATGACTCGAAGAACCCCATGGGAAGTGCGAAAGATCGACATGAACGGATTGGTGAAGGATTTTTAGGCCTCGAAGCCATAGAAGCCATCATCAACCATCCAAAGCTTAAGCATTTACCATTTTATCTGGAAACACCGAATGAAATTCCCGGTTATGCCGAGGAAATCGCACTGCTTAGAAGGTTAAAGAAAGGTGCATTATGAATTCTTTTGAACAATTAGGTTTGGACACTTGGTTAATCGATCGATTAGCTAAGAATTTCATCAAGATTCCCACAGATATTCAAACGCTTTCAATCCCACTTATTATGGAAGGGCACGACGTACTTGGTAAAGCGCCTACAGGAACTGGGAAAACGTTAGCGTTTTTGCTCCCTATTTTCCAAAAATTAGATGAGCAAGTCAAAGGGGTTCAGGTGTTGATCCTTTCACCGACGAGAGAGCTTGCCATCCAAATAACGGAGCAAGCCCAGATGCTTGCTGATCAAACGTGGATCAAAGTCCTTCCTATTTACGGTGGCGTGGATTCACTGAATCAACAGAAGAAGTTGAGTCACGGTGTAACGGTAGTGGTGGCCACTCCTGGCCGATTGATGGACCATATGAGACAAGGCACACTCAAGCTCGATAAGGTAAAAACTGTGGTTATCGATGAAGCGGATCAAATGTTGCTCATGGGCTTTAAAAATGAGGTGACATTCATCATGTCAGGACTACAGAGTAAAGGTCAGGTGTTGTGTTTTTCAGCGACACTGGAAAGTGATGTGAAAAAGCTTGCTTACCGCTGGATGAATGATCCTCAGGTCATCAATACGGAAAACCCGAACGAAGCGCTCGAAGCCATAGAGCAGAGAATCGTCTTTACCTCAGATCGGTGGAAGACAGAGGCACTCATAGAGTCCATGGAGAATACAAATCCTTATTTAGGGATGATTTTTTGTAGAACCATCAGACGCGTGGATAAGCTGGAAGAACAGCTGATCCAAAGAGGGTTTGACTGTCAGAAGCTACACGGGGATTTATCTCAAAATGTAAGGCAGCGCGTGATGAAGGCCTTTAAGGATGGCAAATTTCAGTATCTGGTCACCACAGATGTGGCGGCTAGAGGCATCGATGTCACAGGAATCACCCATATTTACAATTTTGATTTCCCGGACGCGCCTGAAGGCTATGTACATCGAATCGGTAGAACCGGTCGGATGGGCAAAGACGGGATTGCGATTTCGCTAGTAACGCCTAAGGATATGCTAATGCTTTCAGAAGTGGAAAAAGCGGTGGCTGTGAAGTTTGAAAAGTCGACATTTGAACGACCAGAAGGATTTGTGGACCGAACGCACCGCAAGGAGGAGTAATGTCTAAGGTCATTATCGCCGAAAAACCATCAGTGGCTAGAAATATCGCCGATGCCATCGACGCCAAACAAAGGCGCGATGGTTTTTTTGAAGGGGCGAATTTTATCGTCACATGGGCTTTTGGTCATTTGTTAGAACTGTATGACTCAAAGGATTATGATGAGAAGATGGGAATCTGGAGGATGGATGCGTTTCCATTTATCCCTGAGGTTTTTAAATATAAAGTCAAGTCAGACGCCAATGACCGTAAGGTCGTTGATCAGGGCGCATTAAAGCAGATTGAAACCATCCGATCGCTTATCGCGCGTCCTGATGTGGATGGCGTCATTAGTGCTTGCGACTTCGACCGCGAGGGTCAAATCATCGGTGATATCATCATCGACTATTTGAATGTTCAAAAGCCCGTGGAACGCCTATTGCTTAATGAATGGACCGCGGTAGAGGTCCAAACCGGGTTAAAAAAACTCGTTCCTAATCAGAGCATGTCCAGTCTTAAGGATGCAGGTATCGGCAGACAGTGGGCAGACTGGCTTATAGGCATCAATCTGACATCGGTGGCTTCATTAAAATATCAAAAGGGTGGTAAAAAACCGCTCAACATCGGTCGTGTCTTGCTTCCTACTTTAAAAATCATATATGACCGTGACCTCGAGATTGAAAATTTCATCAAAGAGGAATTCCATAAGCTGATCGGAACGTTCAAAACAGCTAATCAAGAGTTGTTCGATGCGGTCTATACCTGCCCGGAAGGCGACCGCTTCACTGATAAACAGGTCTTGGATGGCTTAAAGACGAAACTCCAAAATACGCCGTTCACGGTAATGGATAAAGCCGTAGAAAAAAAGCGCGAATATCCGCCCAGCCTTTTTAATTTATCGGGGTTACAGGGGCATGTGACTTCGAAATTCAAAGGTTGGACCTCAGAAAAGGTGCTAAAGGTCGCACAGGAGCTCTACGAAAAGAAGCTGATTACCTATCCTAGAACGGCGAGCTTAGCGCTTGAAGAGTCTTTAATCGATAAGACGCAAAAGGTACTAGCGGTTCATAAAAAAGGCTTGCCATATGAGTCGCTTATTGCCTTTCACACGCAAAAGCGCGTATTCGATAACGCTAAGGTAGAAAGCCATAGTGCGATTATTCCCACTTACATGGTCCCAAAAGGGCTAAGTGCAGATGAAAAAATCGTATATGAGTCCGTTAAGAACCGTTTCATCATGCAGTTCATGCCCATCGCTGAGCATGAAGAAACCACGCTTTCCTTAGCACCTACTGAAAAACCTGAAGGCTATCACCCAGAGGGTGTTTTTTTAGCGAAGGGCAGAACCCAGTTGGTGGAGGGATGGCGTGTCGTAGAAAAAATTCAGTCTAAGGAAAAAAATCTGCCTGCGGTGGAAGTAAACGAAGCGATCGACGTTCAAAAGCTAAAGGTGGAGACCAAAGGCACTCAACCGCCCAAACATCACACGGAAAAAACCTTGTTAAGGGTTATGGAGACGTGTGGCAAAAAAATTAAAACCACCAAAAGGGACTTAAGTGACGATGGCCCTGATGATGGCGGCGATTCTGATGCTGATCAAGATGAAGGTTCTGTTGAGGTTGAAGGGATTGCTGTTGATGAAGTGCCGTCTCAGGAAGATGAAGCACTCGTAGCGGCCATACTGAGCGGGTTTAGCATTGGAACACCTGCTACACGTGCTGAGACGATCACAAAGCTTAAACGCGTAGGATATGTGACGGTTAAAGGCAAGTCGCTAATATGCACTGAAATGGGCAGAAGGCTGGTGGAGCATTTCCCTGTTAAGGCATTATTCGACCTCGAATATACAGGGCGTTTAGAAAAGACGCTATCTGATATCAGTAAAGGCATCGTTTCAAAATCCGCATTCATGGAGACGATTATCCAGTTTACCAAGGATGCCGTGGAGAGTATAAAAAAGGATGCGTTTTATCCGATTAATCCAGAACAAGGAGAGCTACCCGAATCGAAGGATTCTCTGGGTAACTGTCCCGGATGTGGACATCCTGTAATTGAGCGAGAAAAGGGATTTGGATGCAGTAACTGGAAAGCGGGTTGTAAGTTTACGATTTGGAAGGATGATCGTTTTTTAACCAGCTTAAAGGTGGTGCCCACACGACATACGGTCATGCGCTTACTGGAAAATGGTGAGGTCTATTCCACAAGCTTCATCGGGAAAAATGGTAAAAAGTTTTCAGCACACTTAAAGTATATTAAAGATCCTGATTCAGGCTATTATCAATGGAAGATGTTTTTTTAACACCGAACCACATGACATCTATGACTTTTGAAAAGCCGAGTGATTCAGCCAAATTAATCGAAGGTTGATTGCCGTGCTTGATATGAAGATACGGAATTTCTCCAGTCGCTAATATGGCGTTGACCATATGCTTCGAAAGGATGTGCCCAAACCCCTTACCACGATGGGTATTTATGGTGTACATGATTCCCATCGATCCATCCTCACGTCTAACGAGCCAAGAGACCGGCTGATCCATATAACGTATGGACAGTGTCGGTCTTTTTTTTATGATGTTCTCAATCGTCGTGATGCCGTCGTCAGGGTACGTATAATGATGAAAGACGAGAGGTACATCACTTAGCTTAAGCGGTTCGCAGGTAAAGCCCTCTGGGAGCGATAGTTCCGTCAAGTCGAAAGGGGCACCCTCGTAGACATATAAGTGACATGGCTCCTCCCAAAGGATCTCGACATCTGAACAAGCGGTTATCAACTGGTAGTGTGGCATGGGAATCCCCGCGAAATCCAGTGGATATGTAGGTGAAAGCACGTTTAAAAGGCGATCCACAAACTCAGCTGTATTAAAAGGGGCTTCTAAATAGGGGATTAAAAAGCCGCCAGATTCAACGACAAACGCCCCATTAAACCTGATTAGCGCATATGGCTGGCTTAGTCTCTGAAGTAGATTAATATAATCATAATGATGATTGCGTAGCGCTTCCAGTTCCGTCGCTGAAAGCCTCTCGAAATCTGATGGTCTGTTCGGCGGATTAATATTTAACATGGAAATCTCCTTTTTATGGGGTAAATAAATTCATGCCGATGCATCATTTCTGTCGACATCATTCCTATTAATTATAACAAATTTGGTAGGGTGATTATATGAATTATGGGTATCTTCTATCATCGTGGGTATAATTTTGACAGGTGTTATGAGATAGGAGGTAGTTCATATGTCACATAGAATTTTGAGGATTCAACAAATCGATTTCCAGTGGCCAATGGAAAATCCGTTTATTTTTTGTGCCCATCACAAGGACTTTTATCCAAAAGGCGATGAGCATCAAGGGCCATCCGTTCCGCTCAGTGGAAGACAGCTGGGTGAGGATTTCGCGATAAAGGATGGCTTTAGAATGTACCATGGCACTAAAATCCCAGGTTTTCCGATGCATCCACACCGTGGATTCGAGACGGTCACTGTGGTTACGAAGGGATTTGTTGACCACTTCGATTCCAAGGGAGCTTGCGGGCGGTATGGAAATGGCGATGTCCAGTGGCTGACCACAGGCGCAGGATGTCAACATGCAGAGATGTTTCCACTCGTTTCCAGTGAAGAAGAAAATCCACTTGAGCTCTTTCAGATTTGGCTCAACCTACCGGCAAAAGACAAGTTTACAACGCCAGCTTATAAAATGCTGTGGTCTGAGGACGTTCCGGTGATCACCATATCTGAACACGACTATAATCCGAAGACTAAAATGACCATTATCGCAGGTAGCTATGGGGGACATAAAGCTTTGATGCCTTGTGCAGCCTCATATGCTGCAAATGAGTCCAGCCGTGTTAATATTTTGCTCCTTGAAATGGAGCCCTATGCGATGCTGACACTCCCTGCCATTTCAGCGACATGCAATCGCAATCTTTACTATTATGAAGGGGATGGCGTCGTTACCATAGGGCCTGAAGAGGTTCCTTCTAGTAGGCGAATCAAGCTGGATGCAGCGCATCCAATAGAGATTGCCAATGGCTCTAAAGTAAGCAAAATACTAATCTTAGAAGGTGAACCTATCAATGAGCCAGTGGTTAGCTATGGGCCATTTGTCATGAACACCGAAAAGGAAATCAGAGATGCCTTCAGTGAATATCAGCACACACATTTTGGTGGATGGCCTTGGCATCGTCCTGATCCCGTAAATCCAAAAGGATCAGGCAGATTTGCCAAATATATGGATGGTACTGAAGAATCCCGACCATAACTGACTTGAAATTAGATTCGTTCTCATGATTAAGGAGTAGCGGTGTCTATGAATAAACGATTAAACGTATCCCTCTCGACGAAAATTTGGATCAGAACCATGGGACTCATCGTCATCGCGCTTGCCATTACGATCGTGTTAATTTTTGTGCAGTTATCGCGGTATGTTAACAATCCTATTGAGAAGACGGATGATCTTTTGTTCGACATGATGATGGGCTTAAGCGTCGTTGTGTTGATTATATTAGGGATTTCTACGATCGCGGTCAAGTGGTTCATCAGCGATGTCATTAAACCGATCAATAAAACGGTTGATGACATGCGACTACATGCCCAAGAGCTCGAAGAAGCCAACATTGAAATTCAAGCCTTATATGAAGAAATGCTCGCCTCAGAAGAAATGCTTCAGTACAACTATCATGAACTCGATCGATACAAAAAGGCGCTGGAAGAAGAGAAGGAGAATTACAGAAAAATCCTAATAGCCAGTAATGAGGTGTATTGGCAGTATGATGTACGGTCCAATGAAATTACCATCACCAATTTCGGGAAAGACATGAAGCGTATCACATCCACTTTTGAAGAGTTTCTCCATAAGGTATATCCAGAGGACCGACCGCGATTTGAAGCCCTATTTGGTACGAATAGAGCCTATCAAGCGACGGTGTTTGAGCTAAAGGTCAGGCTCTTAATCGATAATGCTGAAGCGGTTTATCATTGGTATCAGATTTTGACGATTCATGAAGGAGAATTCCTTTTTGGATCCATGACGGACATTCATCAGGAAATGATTAGCCGAGAACGCATCGAGTTTTATGCTTTCCATGATCCTGTGCTTGGTCTTTATAACATGGACTTTTTAAACGAAATCGTTAAAAAAACCCTTTCTAATACAGAAAATCAAGAGACCTATGTTTTAATGGTCATCGGTGTGGTGGGATATTCGCGATTATTAAATGCGTATGGTAAAAATATAACTGACATCATGGCGTTTCAGCTTAGCGCTGAAATTAGCACCTATTTCGCAGACTCACAGTACATCGCCACGCTTCATAGCGGACGATTTGCCATATGGATGAAATGTGATGACCTAAGCAGATGTGCCTCCGATAAAATAATGAAGCTTGAGCAGGCGTTAAAGACCAATGTCGGCAGATTCTCTAATATCGAGATTCCGTTAAACATCGCCTATGGTGCAACTTATGTGGGACAAGGTTCCCATGACAGTACCAGTGTAATCCTCGAGGCAGAAACCGCTTTTGAGTTTGCCGTCACGAAAGGGATCCATCACGAGATCAAGTGGTATGACGAATCGCTTAGAATCGCTAAAGAACGAACGCTTAATATCGAACAACATTTGATAAAGGCAATCGAAAAAGGAGAGATGTACCTCGCTTATCAGCCTCAATTGGATGGATTGCACGATGGACTGGTTTATGGATATGAAGCTTTGCTGAGATGGAGGAGTCCAGAGTTGGGGTTCGTCTCGCCAAACGAATTTATACCTTTAGCGGAAGACATCGACATTATAAATAGCCTCGGTCGATTCGTCATCGATGAGACGGTTAGATTTATCGCTTCAAAGCGAGATGAGGGTAAAATTATTACGGTTTCCATCAATGCTTCCTATAAAGAGCTACTCCAAAGTGACTATATCGACTATTTGGTCAATTCCATTTCGAAGCATGCGCTTAGTGTCAACCAGATTCATATCGAGATTACGGAAACCACCATATCTGAATACCTTGATATCGTGCTCGAAAGCCTAAATCGCCTCACGGAAAACGGCTTTGAGGTTCATATGGATGACTTTGGAACAGGCTATTCCTCTTTGTATCAGCTAGGAAAAATGCCGATTAAGGTCCTTAAAATCGATAAAAGTTTCGTTTGGGCGATAGAAACCGACCCGAAAATGAGGGCGCTGACTAAACTAATCATCGATATTTCCCATCGTCTTGACATGAAAATCATCGCAGAAGGCGTCGAAACGCAATTGCAGTACACACTACTGGCTGAAATGGGGTGCGATTATTATCAAGGCTATTGGTTCTCCAAACCCCTTCAGGCTTCTGAGGTCTAATCAAAAAATCATTAAAATAGGGTTGTCCATTTTGATGAACAACCCTTTTGCATTACATAAAATAATCGAGATCTTTAATGAGGATTTGCTTATTATCCAGTAGCTCAAGCACCTCTTCATGTGCGAGCTGGGAGAGTTTGCGGCTAATGGTTTCACGTGTGACGCCTACGAAATTTGCCATGTCCTCTCGTGTGAGCTGTAACTTGATAACCGTTCCCTGTGAGGTCTTTTGCTTACTCTGGTCGATCAGCTGCTTTAGTAAAAATTTTAGCCTGATATCAGCATCATTTGAAGCGATGGCCCCCACCAACTTTTCAAGGGATGATATTTTATCATGTGCCGAAGCCATGATGGAAAACACGATTTCAGGATTTTCTTTAAGGTAGTGATCAAATTTGGTCTTAGGGATGGTGCAGATAAAGCTTTCCTTTAAAGCAATTAGATCGTATTCAGCGGGTGCGCTCTTTAGGAGCGACAATTCTCCGATGCAATCGCCATCATTGAGGAGATATAAAATTTGCTCTTTTCCGTCCTCAGAGAAGGTCATTGCTTTAAGTGTGCCTTTATTGACGATGTACAGGCGATCGAAAGTATCACCGGTATGAAGGATGACTTCGCCACGTTTATAGTGTTTTCTTTCAATTAAATCGATAACCGCTTTTAGCTGCTTCTCATCAAGATTGCTAAAAAGCGAGACTTTTTTTGCGCAAAGCGAATGGCCGCAGCTGGCACAGCCATTGACTGGAAAGTGTTCAGAATGCGAAGGTTTCATGATTGCCTCCAATATTAAGGGATCCGTTAATTCTATTATAGCATATTTTAAAAACTTTTGATTTCTGTGAGGCAAATCACAGGAAGTACGTTTCTGAGGTGGTAAGATGAATCCATAATATAAGTGAAACACTCATAGATGATAAAGGAACTGATAATGGTGAATGGAGGAATGGACATGAGGTTTAAAGAACTGACGGGCTTAAGTATCGGTGAAGTGGTAACCAAACACCCCGAGCTGGTGAGAGTATTTATGGATTACAATGTTGATTTTTGCTGCGGTGGCGACCGTACAGTTGCAGAAGCAGTGGAAAAGGATACGGATGAAGTCGAAGCGCTGGAAATAGCAGCGGATAAGGCAATAGAACAAGCTAAATTGTTTGCGGTAGGTGGCACTCAAAAATCGCTGGATGCGTTTACGAATGAAGAGTTGATCGACCGAATCATTAATACGCATCACCGCTATTTGAGAGAGACCCTTCCAAGGCTTTCAGAGCTTCTTTTTAAAATTTTAGGCGTTCATGGCGAACACCACCCTGAATTATTTGATATTCATCGCATTTTTGGCGGACTCAAGACAGAGCTTGAAGGCCATTTGATAAAAGAAGAGAAGCAGCTGTTTCCTCAAATTTTGAAGGGTGGCAAAGGAATTTCTCAATTGATCAAGACACTTGAGGATGAACACGATGGTGCGGGAGAAGCGCTCCATGAGCTCACAGATCTTACGAACCACTTTACACTACCACCGGATGCTTGTGTCACCTATGGTGCGACCTATGACTTATTAAAAGCGCTTACTGCTGATATGTACATGCACGTGCATACAGAAAATAATGTATTGTTCAAACGATTTTAGGTGAAAGAGAGAGGAGAAGGACATGTTTAAAATTAATGAAAGAATTACTTGGGTAGGTAAAATTGACTGGGAACTTAAAAAATTCCACGGCGAAGAGTATTCCACACATCGTGGTTCTTCGTACAACTCCTATTTGATTCAGGATGAAAAAGTGGCACTGATCGACACCGTTTGGCAACCCTTCGACGAAGAGTTCGTTAAGAATCTTAAAAAAGTAATCGACGTGAAGAAAATCGACTATATTATCGCCAACCATGCTGAGATCGACCATAGCGGTGGACTCCCAGAGCTCATGAAAGAAATCCCTAACACGCCGATTTACTGTACAGCAAACGGCGTCAAATCCTTAAAAGGCCATTATCATCAAGACTGGAACTTCCAGGTGGTGAAGACAGGTGACACCTTAGATTTAGGTGAAGGAAAGCTTATCTTTATTGAAGCGCCGATGCTTCACTGGCCTGACAGTATGTTTGAATACTATACGAAGGATGCGATCTTATTCAGTAATGACGCTTTTGGTCAGCACTATGCATCCGAATTCATGTACAACGATTTAGTGGATCAGGCAGAGCTATACCAGGAAGCCATCAAATACTATGCAAACATCCTTACCCCTTTCAGTCCATTGGTTGGTAAGAAAATCGAAGAGGTGTTAGGCTTTAATGTGCCTGTAAGCATGATTTGTCCATCACATGGTGTCATCTGGAGAGATAATCCGGTTCAAATCGTTGAGCAGTACATCAAATGGGCAGGCAATTATCAAGAGCATCAAGCGACGATTATTTATGATACCATGTGGGATGCCACCAAGCATATGGCTGAAGCCATCGCTGAAGGCATCAAATCGGTAGATCCTACGCTCAATATTAAACTTTTCAATGTTTCAAAAATTGATAAGAATGATGTGATTTCTGAAGTGTTTAAGGCGAAGCTTTTGGTTGCCGGCTCCTCTACCATTAACAAAGGAATTTTATCGGCGATGGCGTCCACCATCGAAATCATGAAAGGGCTTAAGTTTAAAAATAAAAAAGCCGCTGGATTCGGATCCTACGGCTGGAGTGGTGAATCTCCAAAACTTATGACAGAAGCCTTAAAAGAATGTGGCTTCGAAATTCTTGAAGAAGGTTTAGGCGTTCTCTGGCAACCAGATGAAGACGCATTAGAAATTTGTAGAGAATATGGAAGAAAGCTCGCTCAAAAATTATAAGTCATACGACCAGGCGCTCAGTGTTTCATCTGTGGGTGAGAGCGTTCCGAAACAGGCCATACAAAGCTGTTCAAATAGTACATGTCCTTCGGTGCCCCATTTCATCAAGTGTTTTTTAAAAGCAACCAAATCGACGATAGGATTCTCATATCGGATATTGCACTTCAAAAGGTTATGCTGCTGAGATTCAAAAACCTTGATAAGATGGGCACCGGTTCCTTCTCCGACCAACATTATGGATGAGGAATCGATACCGTATAATGTATCATGGGTCACGATGTGAGTAATTGCATCGGATAAATCGATAGCTGGCATGGGAAGGTGAGCAAACGGAGCCCCCACACGATAATTTAGGATAAAAACTTGATTGCCCTTAGCGAGCTCGCTGAGGGCAATTTTTTCTGCACGTTGCGCATCGATGCTGAGGTATCCACCACCAGGAACAATGATAACAGCAGGCCGAACGGATTCAAACAGCTCATCCTCGGCCATCGGTGGGTATTCCCAGAGAAGGGCTTGTAGAGTGATCGATTCGAAGGTTGGATGAAGGGGAATCTGGCGAATTACCATGACCGCTTGCCTCCGTTTTCACGGTTGACTTTGCTGAGATACCGATAAATACTTGCTTCAGACGTGTCTAGGACCGATGCGATCTGGCTGACAGCCCCTTTCATTAAGAAGAAGTTTTCTAGGTTAAGGCGTTTGACCACCTCAAGTTTTTCATCCATGGTAAGTCGGGTAGTTTCGATTTCCTTATTGCCCGTCACATCATAAATAATGTCCATAATCAGGTCCTTAGGTGTGGATTGAAGACGGTCCACATCGCTATTATCCCCAGAAGTGTTCTCTACGCCCGGTAAATAAGCTAACTGGTTTAACAGTTCTGCGGCCCTCTGATATTTAGTCACATCGATGTTGATGGTGAGCACACCTCTAGGAATCCCTGCCTTATCCAGAATAAAGTAGCTGGAGGAGCGAAGGGGCGTATTATCCTTGGAAAGGCCTAGGTAATTTAGGTAATAGGGTGGGCCATCCTTGCCTTTATCCTTCATCTTTGAGATGGCAAAATTGGAAAGGGGGTCGCCGATTTTGCGACCACTGATATGCCCGTTGTGTATGGCGATAATCGAGCTTTTTATATTGTCCAAACTATAGAGGACGATTTCGGTGTTTGCATCGAGACAACCACCGAGAAAATGGACCATGTGGATATAGGCGGAAAAGTCGAATTCTGAAATGGGAATCACCTCTGATTTTATGATAATAATATTTTATCAGCTTGATAAAAATTGTCAAACTTTTCGCAATTTTATCCTTGTAAATATGAAATAATTGTAGTATATTCTAGTTGTGATAAAAAATTTTCATCATAATAAAAAATTAATACATGGAGGGCATTATGTCTCAAATCAAACATCCAGCAGAACCGTTTAAAATTAAAATGGTGGAGCCACTTTACAAAACGACGAGAGAGCAAAGAGAGAAAGCACTGGCAGAAGCGGGCTACAACCCATTCCTTCTCAAATCTAACGACGTTTATATCGATTTGCTCACTGACAGCGGCACTGGCGCTATGAGTGATAACCAATGGGCAGGGATGATGTTAGGTGACGAGGCTTATGCAGGTAGCCGAAACTACTATAATATCGTGAATGCTGTTCAAGATATTTTCCAGTACCAATATATCGTACCAACCCACCAAGGTCGTGGCGCTGAGCAAGTCCTTTTCCCGATTTTACTGAAGCCAGGCCAATACGTTCTCAGTAACCACCACTTCGATACGACGAAGGGTCACGTCGAACTCGCTGGCGGAAAAGCGCGTAACTTCCTTATCCCACAAGCGACGGATACCACCACTTATTATGATTTTAAAGGCGACTTTAACATCGAAGCGGCGGATCAGTTTATCCAAGAAGTTGGTGCGGAGAACGTTGCGTTCTTAATCATGACCGTCACTAACAACTCGGCAGGTGGCCAACCGGTTTCTATGGCGAACATGAAAGCACTTAAGAAGCTCGCAGATAAATACGGCAAACTCATCATCATGGATTCAGCACGTTTTGCTGAAAATGCGATGTTCATTAAACAAAGAGAAAAAGGCTATGAAAACGCATCCATCAAAGACATCATCCGCGAAATGTATTCATATGCCGATGTCCTCACCATGAGTGCTAAGAAAGACGCCATCGTCAACATGGGTGGTATGATCGCGATTAAAGAAAACGAAGACATCTTTAAAGCAGCGCAGGTTAGATGTGTGCCAATGGAAGGCTTCGCAACATACGGCGGCCTTTCAGGAAGAGACATGGAGGCGCTTGCCAGAGGTTTATATGAAGGTATCGAGGAAAGCTACCTAGAATACCGCCTTGGTCAAGTGAAATACCTTGGTGATAAGCTCATGGAAATTGGTGTACCTATCCAGTACCCAACGGGCGGCCATGCGGTATTCGTAGATGCGAAGAAAATCTTACCACATATTCCGGGTCACGAGTTCCCAGCACAAGCCCTTTGTAATGCCCTCTATCTGGAATCAGGCGTTAGACCAGTGGAAATCGGTTCTTTCCTGTTAGGAAGAAATCCTGAAACGGGTGAGCAAGAAGCGGCAGCACTCGAGCTCGTGAGACTCACGATTCCTAGACGTGTTTATACGCAAACACACATGGATGAAATCGTCGAAGGCTTCAAAAAAGTAATGGAAAATAAAGACAAGCTTGTTGGATTGACATTTGATTATGAACCACCAGTACTCAGACACTTCCTTGCGCGTTTAAGACCGCTTGATAAATAAGAAGTGACCTAGATGGCGGCGTGTCGATTCTCGTATGACCTGTCAACCGATACGCCACCTTCTCATTAAAACTTTTTCGGGGGAAAAATTATGAGAGAAAATTGGCAAAGTAGAAAAGGTTTCATTTTTGCCGCAGCAGGCGCAGCGATTGGATTAGGCAACTTATGGCGTTTTCCATTCCAAGCGTATAAAAATGGCGGCGGCGCGTTTTTATTACCATACCTCGTAGCGCTGGTAACCTGTGCAATTCCACTGATGATCATGGAATATGCATATGGTCGCAAAATCAGAGGTGGCTCAGTTAAAGCGTTCCAGCAATTGGGTAAAAAGTTTGAAGTCGTCGGTTGGGTACAGGTTATGGTTCCTATCGTCGTCATGATGTACTACTGCGCAATTATCGGTGTTTCATTAGTCTTTATGGTTTTATCGCTTGGCCATGCATTTGGTATGATGAACTGGTTAGGTGATCCAGGTCCGGTTATGGGCATGGTAGTCGGTGGCGCTGAAAACGCGCTGGATTTAGGCGCTGGCATGAGTCTTTACATTCTCGGTGCCATCGTATTTGTATGGCTATCAAACTGGTTAATCGTTAAAAAGGGCATTGCAGGTGGTATCGAAAAAATGTCCATGATTTTTACACCGATGCTTTTGGTCATGATGATCATCTTCATGATCAACGCTGTGAGACTCAACGGCTCAGCTATCGGCCTCGAAGCTTTATTTAAACCGGATTTCAGCAAAATCATGGATCCGACCATTTGGGTTTCAGCTTATGCTCAAGTATTCTTTTCAACGACTTTAGCAGTAGGGGTAATGATCGCTTATGGCTCTTATCTAAATGACAAAGCGGATATTAATAACAGTGCGATTATCACGGTTTTAGCGAATTCGAGCTTCGATCTTATCGCGGGTATTCTGGTATTTTCGACATTAGGTTACCTCGTTCAAAATATGGGCGTAGAGTTTACATCGTTTGGAACAGGCGCTGGTGTGGCATTTATCGCCTTCCCGATCGCCATCTCGACCATGTCATCAAACGTGGTGATTCAAGGCTTACTCGGCTTCCTGTTCTTCTTCTGTCTATTTATCGCAGGCATCTCATCAAGTATTTCGATGTTAGAATCCTTTGCAACGGCAGCACTTGATAAATTTAGCATCAGCCGCGAAAAATTGATTACGACTATTTCAGTGGTTGGCTTTGCAGGATCGGCATGCTTCGCAAGCTATGCAGGTTTCAACTTCATCCTGGACATCGTCGATTCCTATGTGGGGAACATTATCATCGCTGGTCTTGGCCTCGTGGAAGTAATTCTAATCAGTTATCTTTATGGTACGGCTAAACTTAGAGAAGAAGCGAACCAATACTCCGATTTCAAAATCGGTATCTGGTGGGATTATCTCCTCAAATACTTCACGCCGTTACTACTTGGTGCAGTGGTGATTACCAATATCATCAATATCTTTACGGGCATGTTCTCTCAGGATTCCGTAGGTGTACTTTCTAACATCATCTTTGGTTGGGGCACTGTGGCAATCATGATTATCGCATCACTGATCTTCAATAAAAAAGAATGGTCAGAAGCACCTAGATTAGCAAGTCAGGAGGGCAATTAATATGTCAAGTAGCGCAATTATAATGATGGTTGTCGGTTGTGGTTTGGTATGGGGTGGTGCAATCACTGCCATTATCATCGCCCTCAAGGTTGAAAAGAAAAACGCTGCAAAAGCTTAAAGCTACAAAAGCTTAATGCATAAAGAACGAAAGGGGCGTTGCTCATCTAATCTCTTAGATTTGCAACACCCCTTTTTTACGTTAGGAAAAGTTCATTCAAGCCCCATTTGACTAAAAATCGCTGTTGCGACATCTACAACCAAAGGGTGAAACTGTTTTCCAGATTCCGACTGAAGAATGGTGAGGGCCTCATGATGGGTCATGGCTGAGCGGTAGGCACGCTCAGAGGTCATGGCATCAAAGGCATCAGCCACCTGTAATATATGGGCACCAAGTGGAATCGCATCCCCCGAAAGGCCTTCAGGATAGCCACCGCCATCATAATGCTCATGGTGCATATAAGCAAGCGTTACGATATCGCCAAAGTCTGAGATATGCTCTAAAATACGCTTTGCATCAGCTGGATGACGTTTGACGATTTCATACTCCTCAGGTGTTAATCGCGAGGGCTTGTTCAAAATGCTAGTGGAAATGCCGATTTTCCCACATCGTGTAGTAAGCCAGCAATTTTTATTTTTTCAATTTCTTCGTAAGGCACCTGTAAAGCTGTAGCGATCCATTCACTGTACTGTGTCACTCTTCTGGCATGTCCCTCCGTATAGGAATCCATTACCTCTATCGAAGTGACGAGTGCCATAATCGTCTCATCATAAAGTCTTTTTTCGCGGTCTTCTCGTAGCTTTAAAGCGTAGTAGTTTGATATGGACTGCGCATAAAATTTAAGCACTTCTTGAGAGATTATTGAAAATGAACGCATTTGGAAATTTTCTAGGCTTATAAAGCCGATGACCGTTTGATCAAACTGAAGGGGAGCATAAAGTGACGTAAATTTACCATATGTACCAAGTGCTTTAAAGATATCTAATGTCTTTTCATCAAACATGTGGTCTTCACGTTTCTCGATATAATTCTGATAGGATTCGATGGCATCCACTTCCACGCATTCGAATCCGATAAAAATATTATCCATGGTGAAGGCCAATTGACTAAGCAATGTCATGTCATATCCCTTTGCACAGACAGGTTTGAAAATCCCATCCTGTGCAATATAAAGGGAACCCTTTTCCGCTTCTGGAATCAAGTCGAAAGCAGCGTCAAGTGCTTGAATAAGAAAGGCTTCTTTAGTGAGCTTATGTGAGTTGACAAACGAATGAATCAGCCTTGAAAATTTCAAGGTCAGATCATGGGTAAACGCCTCTTTGTCATGTTCTGGGAGTTCCACTTCAATTGGCATAAAGTCTCCTGATCAATTAATACCATTATTGTATCATGATGATTAAAAACTCGCCATAGAGCTAATTTCCTATGATTATAACAGCTGCATCGATTTTTGAACTAAAATGGAAACGAATGCTACAGCAAACCAACAAGCGAGTCCTAACAGGATAGGTTTAACACCGTTTGCGATTAACTTTTTAAGATGTGTGTTTAAACCGATAGCAACCATGGCCATGATGATGAAAAATTTGCCTGACTGACCTAAGAAATGACTGGCTGTGGTGGGAAGCAATCCGGTTGAGTTAATAATAGCGGCGATTAAGAATCCGATGATGAACCACGGGAAAACCTTGACGAAGCTAAAATTATGATTGCTTTGCTTGTTTTTGTAAACGGTTATGAAGGATAAAACAAGTGTGATCGGCACGATCATTAACGTCCGGGTGAGTTTTACAACCGTTGCATAGTTTAGCGCGGCGTCATTGCCCACAACATTACTCCAAGCTGATGCGGCTGCCACCACTGATGAGGTATCATTAATGGCCGTTCCAGCCCACATGCCGAATCCCAAATCGGATAAGCCTAATAATTTTCCGATAGGCGGAAAAATAAAAACGGCAAGGACGTTAAACAGAAAGATCGTCGAAATGGCATGTGCCACTTCATCGTCATTTGCGCCGATGGTAGGTGCCGTCGCTGCTATGGCAGAGCCGCCGCAGATGGAAGTGCCGACACCGATTAAAATCGTGGTGTTATGATTGATACGCAGCATCTTTCCCACCGCATAGGCAACGAAAAAAGAGGTTGTTAAGGTGAACAACATCACTTGCAAGGACTGCCCCCCAACTTTAAAAATATGGGACATGTTCATCTCAAATCCTAAGAGGATAATGGAGAGCTGGAGAATTTTCTTAGAAGTAAAGCGAACACCATCCATCATTTTGGGGGCGATATAAGGCGCAAAAAGCATCCCGAGTAGAATCCCAAAAACTGGACCGCCTATGATGGGAAATTGTTTTCCAGCAATCCATGCGGGAATGGCTAGTAGTAAGCATACGATAATGCCATAAAAGGGTTTGTTTTTCTGGACCATATGTTGTTCCTTTCGAATTTAGGGTATTATGGTTATAGGATTTGATAATGGGAGGTGAAAATGTCTAATTCAAAACGCATCAAAACCAATCGACTGATTTTGACGGTGATGCTGATTGCAGTCGTGTTGACCTTTTTACTACAGATTACCAGATTAAAAAGTGACTTACACAATGTCATCGATGCTAAAAAAGATTTGTTAAATGAATATATTATCGCCAGTTCACGATATATTGATAGTATGCGTCTTTTTGGAGACCAGTACTATAAAATCGAAGACCCCAAACAACTATCTGCATATGCATTACTGGATTCCGATGATTCCGGAGATGGTTTTCATCTCGATGGAATAGAAGGGTCTGAGTTGCAGAATAAAATGGGGAATTTAACTGGTATTGGAGAAATTCCTATGGCGGGAGACCGTTTTAGAGAAATTAACTTTGCCCTACATTTGAATGATTTTTTTGCCTTCTATCATGAACAGATGCCAGAGCTTCAGTGGATCTACTACACGAGCAACAGCGATTTCATCAATCTTTACCCATGGACACCTTCTGATGAATTCTTTTATCGCCCCATATTAAAGGATGTTCCCTTTTTTGAAATTGTTACGCCAGAGAGAAATCCTGACCAATCACTGGAATGGACTGGTGTCTACGTGGATCATGCTGGAAAAGGCTTGATGGTCACCCTATCTGGACCCTTTTATGTGGCGGATCGGTTTAAAGGGGTTTTTTCCATCGATTTCACGAATCAACGGTTGAGTGAACTAATAGAATCCGAGTATAAAGCGGTTTTATTCGATTCAGAAGCCATTATCGCTTCAAATCAAGGGAAACAAGACGAATATAATATCGAACTGGTCTCTGAATATTTTAGCAAGCTAAAGATGCCTTATGTTGATTTGGTGCTTTTACCGAATGACCAGGTGGTGAGACTTGGATTGAACTATGTTTCGAAAATCGCATTTGATGATGCACCTTGGAACCTCATGGTTATGACCCCAGTTTGGAAGGTCGTCGGGCTAGCCACCATTCAAACCATCCCAGTATTACTGGTCGGCGTCTTGCTTCTGGCGGTATCGAGAGAAAATGAAAAACGAAAGTCGACGGAACGTGCGTTGGATAGTGAACGTGAGAAGCTAACCGAAACCATCGTAACCCTCAATGAACAAGAACAGCAGATTGCCGCTTTTTTAGAACTCAATTTAGAAATGCTAGCGGTCTTAGATCTTGATGGCGTTATCGTAAAAGTAAACCGAAGGTTTTGTGATGTAATGAAGTTCCGCTGTGAAGAACTGATTGGTAAGAAGTATCTCGATATGGTTCACCCTGGTGACATGGAGAATGCTATAAAGCTATATGAAGCGTTGAAACATCAAATGCCATTTGATAATTTCACAAATCGCGTCGTAGATGGTGACGGCGTATATAAGTATTTAGAATGGCATATGCTACCAAGCTTTGGAAATCTAATCTATGCATCAGCTCGGGATGTTTCTGAAAAGCATGAGATGGAAGCAAAGCTATCTGAAACCGCCTTTCGCGATCAGCTGACAGGCGCTTACAATCGCCATTATCTCGACAGTGTTATCGAGCGGTACATGGTGACTGCCGTTCAAAATGCACAGCCACTGACGATGATTGAGCTCGACCTTGACTATTTTAAGCAGGTTAATGATACCTTTGGCCATACAGTTGGGGATGCCGTACTGACCCAAATCGTTAAAATTGCATCTCAGGTCATACGGAGCGCAGATTTCATCGTACGTTATGGTGGTGAAGAGTTTATTATCATCATGCCTCAAACGGATCAGTTAGGCGCAGCAATCGTCGCTGAAAAGGTTCGTGTGAGTGTTCAAAACCATCATTTTGATGTTTGTGGTCCAGTAACGGTGAGCATCGGCCTTTCAGAGTACTTGGAGGGGGAAAATTTTGAGCACTGGTACAATCGAGTGGATCAAAATCTATACACTGCAAAACGTAATGGAAGAAATCAAATATTCAGTAGCTTATAAAAATGACAAGAGCTTAAGACACGCAATCAAGCGTTAACCTTAAGCTCTTTTTTACGTGATAACACTTAGTGCTAATAGATAAGATTCTTCTTCTTTGCACCCGCTTCTACCTGGTTACCGATTACAATACCGATAACCATGCCGATGCTGATACTGATTGCATAATAATTTGAACTGGTTGATAAGAAAATCGCGCCGATAGCAGTTCCCACAGCAATTCCCAGAATCATATAAAGGCTTAAATAGCTTCCTTTCGGCCGCATCTGATGCTGAAGCCTCAAACGCTTGGTCAGGGCGTTTAACTTTTGTTGATAATAACGATTCCCTTTTGGGGTTACATATTCTTCAGTAACAAATCGATTAATCAAAGTAACACATTCATCGATCAAATCGAATGTCGATTGATCCCCATCGATGATTTTACTTCTAAGCTCAGTATCCTGACTTAAACGCGTCAAGAGACGCATGAGTTGATCGACTCGAAGTCCTTTGACTTGATTGACTCTAAGAGATTGGCTGTCATTCTTTAGTTGTTCCAGCATCGCTTCAAATGGATTCATATTTATCTCCCAATTTCATTTATTTCATGGTGATGCCCTTTGGAAAAACGAACAGGTTAATCAAAGTGCTTACCATCAATCCGATCAATGTGTCTATCGTTCTGTATAAAGCATAGTTTAACTGATTGCCATCATGTGCACCAAGGGCAATCGCCAAAAAAACGATGGATGCTATTTTTATGGTCCCTTGTAGCTTAAACGCGTTGCAAATGGTGATGACAAGGATAACTCCTAGTCCGATGGTAATCGATGTTTGAGGTAAAATCATGGTAAAACCAATGGCGATCGCTGCTCCTAAAATGGTTCCAAAGAGGCGATCCCTCACCACCTTAAGTGTGCCTTCTACTGTGGACTCCATGGCAAATATGGCAGAGATTGCCGCGAAAAAGGGGTTGGTAGCCATAACCCATTCACAGATGATGAGTGTGATGGCGACCGCTATTCCAGTCTTGAAGGTTCTCATGCCTACTAGTTGGTTTAGTTTCATTTAGAGAGCTCCTTTTTACCTTGACACATATTAATATTGTACCATCTCAAGGCTCGGTTGCAAATGACAAAACGGCATTTCATAAGTTAACATAATGTTTTAAAAAAACAATAGGTTTCAGTTGAAAAGCAATACTAGATGGGCTAATATAGTAATTGGGACTATTTATTTACAAACAAATTAGGTCTATAGACCTAAAAATATGTGAAAATTAATCTGATATTGGGAGGGTAGATTTGAGAAAATTAGAGACTTCACAACTGCATGTCATCATCTTGATCTTTTCATTGATGCCTTTTATCCTTGGAATGACCTATTCAATCCTTAAAAGTGAAGAAAAATCATACCTCAGTGCCGCCATCAATATTGCTGGTTCAGAGCGGATGCGCACCATGCTGATTGCCAATTACTCGCAGCAGCTAGTTTATAAAGCTGACCAACGTGATGAAGTATTAGCCATACTTAACGATGAAATCGATCGATACCTAATTTTCTCAAACGCGTTAGCTTATGGAGACGTGACAATCGGTTTAAAGGCCAATCCTTTTGAGGATATTAAATTTACAGCCATCTTAGCGAAGGAAAAGGCAAACGAACTTGCCTTCAATGTCAGAGAACTAATTCAAAATCCACAGGATCATAATCGACTAACTTATATAACAGAGAACGCACTTGCGATAAAAGATACCTTTCATGATTTGACGGAGAGGTATCAAAAGCAAAATGATGCTTTAATTAAAAGGCAGATGACCATAGATGCCACCATGATTGCACTGGGCATCATCATTACTATCATTGGTTTGACCTATACTTCTAAAATTAAGAATCAAGAGCATTACTCCAAGTATGATTTTTTAACAGAGCTGAACAATCGTCACAGCTTCGCCGAGTTCATGCAAAGCCATCCACATGATCAATTTACGGTTTTTTTTATCGACCTCAATAAATTTAAACCTGTGAATGACTGCTTTGGACACGAAGTCGGTGACCAGGTACTCGTATCAGTGAGCCGGATTCTTCGGGATATTTTTGGTGAAGCGCTTATTTTTAGATATGGTGGCGACGAGTTCGTCGGACTTGTAAAAATTGATAAGCGGTATAAGGTCGATAACAAGCTCAGAAATCTAGGCTCTAATCCTACGGATGGTAAAATTTATCATGTCATTTCGACCATACGTATGGAAATGGCAAAACCCATTATTGACCACACCGACACGACGCACCTCATCGGTATTTCCATGGGAGTGGTAAGGGGCGATCTCGGTTTTGAGAACTGGCAAGACCTCATTACTTTTGCAGACCATTTGATGTATGATAGCAAGCTCGTTTCCAGTAATGTGGTGACCTGTTTAAACGTCGAGGAGTTCCAGTCTCGTATGAATTTGATGATGGATCTGACGGAAACGGTTAGTGGTAAAAACGTCGTACCTGAAATCATCCCCTATCACCGCATGGGAGATGAAGCACCGGTACTCCTAATGCTTTTAGCCAGATGGCGCCGTTTCGAACAGGTAATATCTACGGCTCATTTGTTATCTCAGATAAAAAAATCAGGCAAACTCACTGAGTTTGATAAGTACATGGTGACGCAGGCTTTTCTTTATGTGGATGAAACCCCTATCATCGTCACCGTTACGGAAGAAACCATGAGAAAAGCACTATTCAATGGCTTTATGGCGCTACTTGAAAGTAATCGCTCTTCTTGTCACCAAATCTATCTCAAATTCAAGTTCGAAACACTTTTCGATATTGAGGCTTACCAGAACATACTGACCGCTAAAGGTTTCGGATACAGAATCGCCGTAGATAGCATCAGTGTCGATTTTGCGCTTCAAGACTATGATAAATATCAAATGATCGATCTTTTCAAGATCGATCATGAGCTATTTGAAGTCATTTTAAAAGATACGCATCTCGCGTTGCTATTTAAGCAGCACCTGCATATGATTTCGCAGGCGGATAAAAGCGTCATATTCGACGGTTTGAGTGAAAGAGATGAGAGCCTCTTCAGAATGTTTGAACTGCCTATGGAGCGAATGCTCTTTTCAAAAATGAACAAAAAATAAAAAAAGCAGTTATCTGGGGGAGATAATTGCTTTTCTTACTTTTGGGGGAATTTAGTGGGGGTATCTGAAAAAAGTTTTAGTTAAGGGGGGGCTGCATATGCAGCATTTATTATTGGGGGATGATTAGAGTATAGCGTACGAATGTTAATTAGAAATCAATACAATGTATACATTTGAAAAGAAAATGTGAATTAACCATGAATTCAACGCCCCTTTAATACGCCTTTACGACTTTCATACAATTCAGACCACTCTGTTACGACCGAGGTCTTTCCCAGCATAAAGCGCCAAATCGGCTGCTTTAATCATTTCCTTGATGTTGTGATCCCCTTTAAAGGAGGACACTCCGAAGGTCATGGTCAATGTGAAGGGCATATCCTCATAAAAAAAGGTATGGTTTTGAATCCTTTTTCGGATGCGTTCTGCAATCTGACGAGCACCGTCCTCAGAAGTTTCCGGTAAAAGGATTAAAAATTCTTCGCCCCCCCATCTACAGACGACATCCATGGACCTGAGCTCACGTTTAAGAAGTTTGGAGACCATCTGAAGAACTTCATCACCGCAATCGTGTCCTCTTAGGTCGTTGATGTCTTTAAAGTAGTCGATGTCAGTGAGAATAAGACTGAATACATGGTGTGTACGCTTCGTTCTGTCCAGCTCCTCCGTTATTTTTTCGAGCATATGTCGACGATTATACAGCCCAGTTAACGGATCGATGGTGGCATTTTTTAAAAGGAGTTCTTTTAAGGTGTTTAACTCTTTAATGGTTTGATCCTTGATCTTATTTGCTTCGATAAGCTGACGCGTTCTATCGGCGACGATGGCTTCCAGTTTCTCATTTTCGTTCATAAGCCATTCTTCAGCTGCCTTTTGACTGTTAATGTCTTGAACAATCCCAATTAAGTAATCATCAATGTCTTCATTTCCCTTGATAAGCGTTACCGTCGTATAAACCCAAGTGAGCGATCCGTCCTTTTTAATGTAACGCTTTTGCATGGAAAAGTAAGGGATTTCACCTGCGAAAAGTTTTTTCTTATACTCCCAGTCGATATCCCAATCCTCGGGATAGGTTAGGTTTTTAACGCGTAACTTCAGTGTTTCATCCATGGTATATCCGATAATGTCACAAAACTTCTGGTTTACCTCTTTGATCCATCCATCCAAATCAGTCACACATCGACCGCTTCCCACTTGCTCAAAAGTTAAGTCGAAAGTGCGTTTGGCGTTGATCAACTGCCGTTTCAAGTATTCCTGTTCATTTTCCATAACATTCACCTTTGCAAATAATCTTATAACTATTTTATCACTTCCAAGGATGATGAGGTATCTATATGTGGTAGAATAAAGGGGAAATTAAAAAAGGAGGCGCAGCGTGGATAAAATCAAGATTTTTCACATCTCAGACATTCATGTGGGCATGAAGTTCTTACGATATCCTGATTCTGTCAAGAACAGCTTAATTGATGCGCGTTTTGAGGTAATTCAGAGAGCTGTAAGTGTTGCAGATGAACTGAAGTGCGATATTATGGCGATAACAGGAGATATCTTTGAAAATATCAAAGTTTCTAAACGTGAGGTAGAACGTGTTACTCAAACTTTGAAGGCGTTTAGTGGATCCGCTATCTGGATTCTCCCTGGCAATCACGATTACTATAACGATACCTTACAGCTCTGGCAATGGTTTAAAGCAAGCATGCCAGATCATGCCATCATCCTTGATACGCCCGAACGAAAACGTTTTGAGATAGAAGAACTAAATGTGGACATTTATCCGGCGCCATGTGATCGTAAGCACAGCGAGACAAATGCCCTAGAATGGCTTAAGCAAATGCCGGTGGAAAAAGATGCGGTAAATATCGTACTTGCACATGGCGCCATAAAAGAGATTTCTCCGGATTTAAATGGCAATTATTTTCCCATGAGTCTAGAAGAACTCAATGCCCTTAAACAGGATCTGGTTTTGATCGGACATACACATGTCCCTTATCCTCCAGTTGCTGAGGCGACAGCAAAGGTCTATAATGCGGGGACACCAGAGCCAGATGGTCTAAATTATCAGCATGAAGGTGGCGGCTGGTATATCGAAATCGATGCCACCAAACGGATCATGGCAAAACGCATTCCATTAGGTCAATTTCGTTTTTTCGATGTCACATTAACCTTAAGTGATGAAGTTAATGAGTCGATGTTTTATGGGATGTTTAGTGGCTACCCATTAGAAAAAATCGTCGCCAGAATCAAGGTGGGTGGCTATCTGACGCAATCAGAGTTTGAACGAAGACAATCTGTTTATGAAAGGGTGAAAAAATCATTTCATCACTTGGAAATTGAAGAAATTGCATTAAAACCAAAGTTCACGAGAGAAGAGGTTGATCGTATGTTTACTGTCGGTTCAGTACCATATGTGCTTTTAACGAAGCTATTCGACGATGGGGACGTGGCGACAGCACATTTAGCGCTTGAGCTGATGCACGAGGTGATGAATCATGATTAACGGGCTAAAAATCATACAATACGCAGGCATTAGTGCATCGAATATCAACCTTAGAGAAGGGCTCAATGTAATTGTAGGACCAAACGAGACAGGTAAGAGCACATTTGTCGAAGCACTTTTCGCCATTCTTTTTATTGAAGCTAAGCTTAGTCTTCGCAAGTCTGAGGATAAACGGTTTATGGAAAAGGCATTCCCTTTCGGAGGTGAACCTTTTGCGGAATGTGAAGTCTTATTTACACATGATGGGCACGATTATGAACTCCATAAGACGTGGCACCTTACGAGTCCCAAAATCGTTATGATTAAAGACGGTCGTAAGATCATGGACCAAAGTTCCATTGAAGTGGAGCTTAAGCAAATTTTCGGTGGATATGAAGCAACATTTTCCCATGTAGCGTTTGGTAAGCAAGAGGACTTTAAGAAAGTATTTGAACAAATCAGCAGTGATGAAACCGCTTATCAAACCGTTTCTGAGTTACTAAAGGATGCGACGGTTGCGTTTGATGGTTTACCGCTTGAACGTTATAAAACACTAATCGTAGAACAGTTTGATCAATTAGCGAGCAACTGGGATCTCGAGAGGAACATGCCTTCAAAAGGAAAGGGGTGGCGAGATCCCCATAAAAAGAATATAGGCGAGATACTCAAGCACTATTATGTAGCAGAGCAATGCTCATATGAGGCGACTGAAGCGGATCGAATAGAACAAGCGCTCGAAATGAAGCAACTTCGGGTTCGCCAGTTAACGGAACAGCTTAAAGCGATTGAACAGCGATTAGAAGCATTGGTTGAAATTGAGCAGCAGGTGGTTCAAAGGAGCCAATTGGAACTTAAACGCGATCACTTAGAGACGCAGATGAAGCAGCTTATGGAGTTGAATCGGAAGTGGCCAATCGCAGAAGCGGAATACTCAGTGTTTAGTAACAAGCTCAGGGATTTGAAACTTGAGCTAGCCGAGTTGATCGCAAAGCGAGATCAGGAAGTTGCGATCATCGCCCATATGAAGATGTGGGAGAACTATGAAAAAAGAAAGGCTCTGGTAGATGCCATAGCGAAGCTTGAGGTCACGGTTGATCAATTTCATCGCTTTGACCAGCAGTTGATTAGAAGTCTTGAGTCAAAGGTTCAAACCATACGTGAGCAAAAAATTAAGCTTGCGTCTGCAGAGCTGAGTATCGTCGTTCATCAAACGAAGACCCCTTTAATGATTACGAATGCCTACGGTGAGTCGAAATCCTTATTATCAGGTGATGAGATGACGGCGGATGCTTTTCTTAAAATCACAGATGGCAGTTCGCTGGAAATCGAAATCAAGTCGAACCAGATTGATTTTGTTGCCATATCAAAAGCCCTTGAAGTAGCTCAATCTGAACTGATGAACCAGTTAAGCGACTTGAATGTCATTACTATGGAAGCCTGTAAAGAAAACCATGAACAGCTTACAACCGCTCAAAATGAGTTGGCGATACAGCGAAGGCTATTAGACGGCCTGCCCAACATAGGCGATGAGCAGGCACTGATAAAAGAACATGCAAAATTTGAGGGGCTGGTGACTGTAGGGCTCGAAATATTGGCACCAAGAATCGCTGCTTTAGAGCTGGAGATCAAGCAAAGTGAAATTGAACGCATGATACGGGAAAATATGATTTCTCAGTGGAAGGAGACGTATGGCGAGCTCGACAGCGTTACCATGTCACTGGCTGATAGGATTGCTGACCAGCGCGAAATCCAAAAAGAAATCGAAAAACTGGCATCTTTACCGGAAGCATTTTCCTCGGTGGAGATGTACCTCTCAGAAGTTAAGTCTTTAAGAGCGAATAAGGAGAGTGTGCAACTGACGCTTCATAATGAACAACGCGAGCTCGACCGATTGCTGGTGGAATTGCCTGAAAAACGTTCTGAGGAACTTAGGGAAATGTTCGATGATGAGATGAAGACTGTAAAAAAATTGATCGAAAAAGCGGGACAGTTAAGTAAAATACTAAGGGTACTGGAGGTTACGCTAAACGACCTTCAAAGTGGCAGCTCAAGCCGTTTAGAACAGGTTTTTACGGCACATCTTAAGACCATTACACAGGATAAATACCGCGACATCACCTTTGACCAATCCCTTTTACCGATGATTGGAAGCGCATCAAAACAGCTCCCTGTGAGATTACTGTCATCGGGAACACTGGATAGTGTGGCACTTGCATTTCGTCTGGCGCTGACAGAAGTGCTAAGTGAAAAGATTCCCATGCTCACGGTTCTGGATGATTGCTTAATCAACATGGATGCGGGCAGAAGAAACGACGCCGTCAAGCTCATAAAACAGCACGCGGAGCGGCATCAGTTGATCTTCGTAACCTGCCATCCGGAGATTGCAGCGTTGCTCGGGGGGCATCAAATAAACCTATAAACTGTTTTCAAATCGTCACATTATTTTTGAAAATTTGGGGTATATTTTTGATGACATGAGCAAAAGAGGAGGCGGTCAAATTGAAAAAAATTATGCTATTAGCATGTGTCATGCTTTTATTATCGATACCATCATTTGCTGAAAGTGAGATTGGAATCGAGGTGGATGGAAAACTGATTCCATTTGAAGTGGCTCCCAAAATCGTAAACGACCGTGTTCTAGTGCCATTTAGAGCGCTTTTTGAGTATTTGTCGCTGGAAGTGGACTGGAATTCAAACTTGAAAATTGCCACAGCCTATAATAATCAAATGAATGTGTCCATCAAAATTGATGAAATGTATGGAAGTATCGATGGCGAACTCATACGACTCGACGCTGAAGCCATCATCGTGGATGGGCGAACCCTCGTCCCTATCCGTTTCATCTCAGAAGCTTTTGGTAGCGAAGTGAAATGGGATGCAGCGGCACGTAAAGTGGTGGTCAAGAGTGGCTTTAAGCCTTATGTCTACACAGAAGCGTTGCCTACAGTGGACTCATTTGAAAAGCTGAATTTAATTTTTAGTTATGCGGGCAAATTCACTAATAATTATTACCCTTTATTACGCGATTGGATCGTACCGACTTTACCTGAGTCATTTGATGATCAGGGTAATCCAGTTCCTGTGGCCGCTGAGCCCATGCCTTCACCTGAAGCGAAGCCTGAATTCAGTGAAACCAATCTCCAGGTGGCAGGCGTCGATGAAGCGGATATCGTAAAAACAGATGACTTTACTTTATATCAAGTGCGTCAAAATGCCGTCAAAATCGTGGATTTGCAAAAGGATAAGCCTGAAGTACTCACGACACTGACTGTTCCTGATGGCACGACCATCAACGAGCTGTACCTGTATGATGGTAAACTCGTCATAATCGGTCAAGAGCAAAACTTTGGATTTTACTCCTCTTTAAGTGTTGATATGAGGATGATCATGCCTTATATGCCACCAAAGACAAAGGTGCTGTTCTATGATGTGACGACGCCTTCAAAACCCGTGCTTTTAAAGGATTTTACTGCAGATGGCTACTATGTGACCTCTAGGTTGACCGGGGGCAATCTCTATTTAATTGCAAATAAAAATCTATCTTATTACGGCATGACAGCAGATCAAATTGAACCACAATTCAGCGAAGTGCTCATATTACCGACGGGTAAGAAAACCAATGACTATAAAATCACTTATGATAAGATTCGTTATTTCCCCGATACCGTGGAAACATCACTAATGATGACCATCGGTTTCAAAATGAATGAACTGGAGGCAGCACCTGATATTAATGTGTACGTGGGTGGTGGCAATCAAGTTTATGCATCAAAATCGAGGCTGATTATCGCGCTTGACAGATACCATTATGCATTTATGACGAATGAGGTGATGGGCTCACCAAGCTTCGAGCATTCCACATCCCTTTATCAATTTTATATGATAGGTGGCAAGGTGGTATTTGGTAATAAAGGCTCTGTACCAGGACGCGTACTCAATCAGTTTTCCATGGATTCGTATGAAGGCAACTATCGAATCGCCACAACCACGGGTGATGGTTGGAACGAAACCTCTAGTAACAATCTATATGTTCTCGATAGCAATCTGAGTATTATCGGTAAGCTGGAGGGATTAGCCCCCTCTGAACAAATCTATTCCGTGCGTTTTATGGGGGATAGGGCGTATATGGTGACTTTTAGGCAAGTGGACCCCTTTTATGTGATCGATTTAAAGGAACCCAAATTGCCAAAAGTGTTAGGATACCTTAAAATACCTGGATTTAGCAATTACCTACATCCTGTCGACGATCAAACTATCCTCGGATTTGGACGAGAAACCATAGACACTGCAAATGGTCCAATTCAAGGGGGGATTAAAATCGGTCTTTTCGATGTGTCAGATGTATCAAATCCTATTGAAAAGAGCAAGGTGGTTTTAGGTGGGCCTGGAAGCTGGTCTGACGCTTTATCAAACCATAAAGCCATCATGTTTGCAGCGCAAGGCACTGCATTTTCAATCCCTGTCATGCTATATGATGAGAGTGGCAAATTTATCTTCCAAGGGGCTTATGTTTATGATGTAAGCGCATCAACGGGCATCAAACTAAGAGGAACATCCACCCATTTGACACAAGCTGAAGTGGATGACAGTGTTTTAAAATGGTATGACACGACCAAAAACGTGATACGAAGCATCTGGGTCGATGATCAATATTACTCACTTTCAGATTTTGGCATAAAGGTCCATCGATTTAGCGATATGGTTGAAGTGGGGTATATGACGTATTAAGCGTACTTTACACGAAAAGAAGGCTACCAAATCTGGTAGCCTTCTTCATGTTATATTCATCATTATAACTAGTAATCGACGATCGTTGAGTCCGCCCACTCTACCTGAGTCATGATGTTTTGGACTGCTGCTTCGCACATGTTCGGATGAATCGTACTCTCGTGTGAGATGGTTAGAAGGCTCGCGCCTATGGCGAACTTCACGGTATCGTGGAGATTGAGTTCCTTCATGAATCCATAGCCTAGACCAGCGACGAAGGAATCACCAGCACCAGTGACGTTTACCACCTTAGCGCCACGCGCCATCATGATGCCTTTATGTTCAGCATCGGCATAAAGGATACCATTTTCATCCAGTGATATGAAAACCTTTTCTATCCCCAGTGCAAGTAAATCTTCTGCTGCACGTAACAGATGATCTGAATTGTTCAGAGGGTATCCCACTAACATTTCTGCTTCGAAGCGGTTGGGCTTTACCGTGTGAAAGTAAGGAAGAAGGTGTTTGATTTTTTCTGCCTTCGCCGCAGAAATAGGGTCCAGGACAAATTTTGTCTTTCCCTTAAAACGTTTCAAAATATATTCAAGCAATTCTGGGTGATCCGCATCGACGAAGGTATACGCTGCATTTGAGATGATTTCTTCTTTTGAATCGATGAAATGTGGCGTCATCTGATTTGCGCTCCACATGTCGATGATGGCTGATACCATTTCACCCTTCTCATCTAAAATGGCCATGTATGTCGGGGTTGAGCAGCCTTTTAAAAATAAGGAATTCGACATGTCATAACCAATCTCTTTTGAATGCTCAAAAATACTACGGCCATGATCGTCATCCCCTATGATAGAAATAAATGTTGTATCGATTCCCAGACGAGCAGTCGTTTCTGCGATGTTGCGGCATACGCCGCCCATTGAGACCTTGACACACCCAGGGTTCGAATTATGTGATCGATATTTCACAGCTGAAAATCCAGTGATATCGACGATTGAAGCGCCTAAAACCACGATATATGGCGACCTTTCCATTTTTTCTCCTTTGACTTGCATCTGTATGCTACTTTTTATACTTTAACATTATAGCAAATCTGGAAAGGTCGTGGTATTAAATTCTTGAAACGCTAAATCCTTCTCCACCTTCAAGCATTTGACGATGAGCAGTTCTAAGGGACTCGATGGCCATATCATAATAGTTCATGAGGTGCACATCGTGTTGTTTTGCTGCGATTATAGAACCAACGTAGACATCGATAGGCTTATGGCATCCGAGAGAGGCATAGTCAATGTCTTGTACGGCCTTTTTAATGGAGTGTGCGATGGCTTCCAGGGTCGCTGGTTGACCTTCAGCAAAAACCACGAACTCATCACCACCAGCTCTAGCCACGCTGTTATGGGAAGTACCGTATTGCTGTAAGGTATCTTCGATAATTTGATAAAGCGAAATGATGACGCGATCGCCTACGTCATAACCATCCACATCGTTAATGGCTTTAAATTGTCTTAGGTCGATACGAATAAACGAGAATGTGGTGCCATCAACTGCTTGATTCAGTATTCGTCTAGCATTATCCAGTAGCACTTCAGTATTAGGCATGTTCTTCTTAATATCTAGGGCACGCTCTGTGGTGATGTTGCTTAAATCAATCTTACGGTTCATTTGAAATCCCTCCTGTTTGATGGTGTCTAGGAGGAAATCGAGTTGCATGGATTTGATAAGCACTGATTTCATTTGCTCTGCCAGTAAAACGCGCTTTTCAGCGAGCGCTTCGATGAGGTGTGCGCTATCCATTGGACCCTGCATCATGTTCTTTACTTCATCTAGGGAGAAGCCAAGATTTTTAAGTGTGAGGATCCAGAATAACTTCTGACTTTGTTCAGGTAGGTATACACGATACCCGTTAGTGGTATCGATGGAACCTGGACTAAATAGCCCAATCTCATCATAATGCCTAAGCATTTTAGGCGAAATATTATTTTGTTTGGCAAATTCTCCAATTTTCACGATAACCTCCAGGTTGGGATTTCGGCCGAAATCAACTCCTAATCATATAATAAAGCTTCCCATAGTGGGAAGGTCAATACTTTTTATCAATAATCGCCATATTTAATTTTGTTAAAAACATGTAGAAGTAAGTAAATTGTTGTATAATGAGTGTTGAATGAGTAAAAATTTAGGAGCGTCCCATGATTGATCAAAGTGATTTGGCCATCATCATCTATGTCGAGAATCAGCAAAAAGCCAAAACTTTTTATACGTCTTTATTAGACAAGACACCTACGCTAGATGTGGCAGGCATGACAGAAATACCGTTAACATCCACTACCCGTTTAGGAATTCTCCCCGGTGATGGGATCGTTAAAATACTAGAGGGTAATGTTGATAATCCTAATCAAAATACGGCTTATCCACGCTGTGAGTTATATCTATTTGTGGATGACCCCATTTTTTACTATGAAAAAGCAGTCCGTTTAGGCGGTAGAGGAATTAGTGAAGCTTCAATGCGAAATTGGGGCGACTATGTTTCGTACGTTGCAGATTTTGACGGCAACATCATCGCATTTGCGAAGCGGATATAATTCGGAGGAGAACATGCAGACGATTAGTTGGAAGGATGAAAAGAATCTTGCTTTATTAGTGGATTTTTATGAAATAACCATGACCAATGGCTACATGGTCAACGGAGATACAAATGTCCGTGTTTATTTTGATTATTTTTTCAGACGCGTTCCTGACGGTGGCGGATTTGCCATTACTGCAGGACTTGAGCAATTTGTCGATTATTTATTGGACATTAGTTTCTCTGATGAAGATGTGGATCTCTTAAGAGGGATGAACATGTTTACAGAAGAATTTTTAATCTTTTTGAGGAATTTTAAATTTTCAGGAGATGTTTGGGCAATCCCGGAAGGTACACCTGTCTTCCCGAATACACCTGTCATCACGATTGGTGCCTCCATTTTGGAAGCCCAATTGATCGAAACGATGCTACTCCTCACCATCAACCATCAGAGTCTAATCGCCACAAAGGCCAGTAGAATCGTCCGTTCCGCCGGCAAAAAGCCAGTGGTCGATTTTGGCCCGAGAAGAGGGCACGGTGCCGATGCAACGATTTATGGTGCCAGAGCCATGTATATCGGTGGTTGCGTGGGAACCTCCAACCTTTTAGCACATAAGATGTTCGACATACCTGTGGTAGGAACCATGGCACATAGCTGGATCCAGTTTTATAGTGATGATCAGGTAGCCTTTGAAAAATATGCTAAGGCATATCCGCATCGCGCCACATTTTTAGTGGATACTTACAACGTTTTGAGTTCAGGTATTCCAGCTGCCATCGAAGTATTTAAGACCATGTCGCCCGAATCGATCAAAGGAATTCGCCTAGACAGTGGCGACTTGAAATACCTGTCACAGGAGTCGAGAAAGCTACTTGATCAAGCGGGTTTTAATGATGTTAGAATAACCGTTTCTAATTCACTTGACGAGTATAAAATTAGAGAGCTTGAAATGCAAGGTGCACCGATCGATTCCTACGGTGTAGGTGAGCGTATGATGACAGCTTCATCAGAACCGGTTTATGGTGGGGTTTATAAACTCGTGGCAGTGGAACAGGATGGTGAAATCGACGCACGAATCAAGCTTTCAGAAGATTTGGTGAAGGTCACGAATCCAGGTCTTAAGGATGTATGGCGCCTTTTTGATAACGTGACAGGTAAGGCGTTTGCCGACCTATTGACGTTGAAGGACGAAACGGTTGGCGATACGTATGTGCTCTTCGACGAAGCCATGCCTTGGAAAAAGAAAACAGCGAAAAATTTTACTGCGCGTAAGCTTCAAGAAAAAATCATCGAGAATGGCAAGCTTGTTCATGTATTACCGACTTTAAATGAGATTAAAGAGTATTGTAAGCGTGAAATCGAGAAGTTATGGGATGGTTTATTGCGATTTGAAACCCCAGACCAATACTATGTCAACTTGTCATTTGATTTATGGACAGAAAAGCGCCGCCTTATCGAAGAAAACTATTCTAAATTAGGTCGAGACTAATCCGTTTACTGAAAGCAGGCAAAAATGATCAGCAAAAAAGCTAAAGCGGTTTATAAAGCGCTTGAGATGATCAACTTCAAGAGTCAAATGAATTTTGATAACCCTCGAAGGGCAAAAATCAGACGGATACCACTACTCCTTAATTTTGAAAATGAAATTGAGCATTTTAAAATTATGGACCGAGATGTATATAACTTATATCCAGATGATTTTCGCACTAAAAAACATGTCATGTTCTTTCATGGCGGAGGCTATGCTAACGAAGCCTCCATTAACCACTATGTGATGATTAGTAAATTTATCAATATGGCACACTGTGTCATTACTTTTGTCGAATACCCACTTGTTCCGGAATCGGACGTGTTACAGGCGCTTGACATGGCGCTCATCGCCTATAAGGAGCAATTATCTCGATTTCCTGAGCATCAGTTCACCTTTATGGGGGATTCTGCAGGGGGTGGACTCGCCTTGGCATTAGCCATGCAAGTGAGAGATTTAGAAATGCGTGCACCTGAGAAGCTGATATTGTTTTCGCCTTGGCTTGATGTGACCATGACGCATCCTGACATACCTCAAGCAGACGCGAAAGACTTGATTTTGAACCTGGAATCGCTACATGAAGTGGGACTTAAGTATGCTAATGGGTTACCTTTAGAGGATTATCGCGTATCGCCTATCTATGGGGATTTGAGTAATTTAGGAGAGATTTTGGTCTTCTACGGATCAGATGAGGTTTTTAGGCCGGATTGCGAGAAGTTTGCAAACATGGACCCGATTGACGGGACCAGCATCACGGCCATAGAATATGAAATGATGCAGCACGATTGGGTCGTCATGCCGATTCCAGAACAACAGCAGGCACTTAGGGAAGCGGTGGATTTTTTAAATGAAGCATGAAGAATAGATTTAAGTTGGGTGGTCATATACGCTATCCAACTTTTTTTACCTTTACAAATGCAGTGTTCAAAAAGTGTAGTGACGATTAGCGACGATATGTTACAATATATTAAAATATCATCTTTTGGGGGCAATATGGGCTATTTAGACCATTATTATCTACTGTTCAACCTCTCGCCAGATGCCATCGTGAAGTTAGACGAGAAATTCCAGATTATCGAGGTCAACCAGCGATTTGATGAATTGTTCAAAATACCGATAGAAGCCAGTGAACATAAAAAGCTCAGAAATGACCTGATCGCTTCAGAGATCAAGTGGCTAACAGGGATGCCTGATGGGATGTTATCTGAAGAAATCAGGCTAAACAATGTGCGCAAAATAAACCTAAACGCAGAACACATCGATTTATGCGTTACCGTAATCCCCATTCGGAGTCTAGGCGCCTTAGAAGGTTATTTTCTTGTTTATGTGGATAAGACGAAGGAGTATCAGGCTGAGCAGTCATTGAACCGTCAAATCAAGGTTTTCGAATCCCTATTCAGCAATTCTTCTGATGCCATCGTCAGGATTGATAACTCTCAGAAAATTATCGAAATCAATGAAAACTTCGAGCGCTTTTTCGGATACACTTCCGAAGAAATTATCGGACAAACCACTGACAGGCTGATTTCCAGCCCAGATGAACTCGTACATAATACCGGCCTGACGGAGACCCTTCTCAGCGGGGATAAAGTGGTAATCGAAGGAAAGCGATATGCAAAGGATGGAACAGCGAGGGATTTTCTCGTGCAAGGCGTTCCGATTACACTGGAGAATGAAGTGATCGGAGGTTACGGTATCTTTACCAACATCACCGACCTTAAAAATGCGACGAAGGAAATCGCAGCGCAAAAAGTCATTTTTGAAGCTTTATTCAAGAACTCTTCAGATGCCATCATCAGATTTGATGCAGGCCATAACATTGTGGCCATCAATGAGAATTTCACTTCGTTGTTTGGCTACACCCTAAATGAAATTAAAAATCAGAAGCTGGACCAGATTTTAATCTCCGAAAATGATCAAGAACCGACTGTAGAGCTCACCAATCGGGTTTTAAATGGCGAGCGAATCTTTTATGAAGGCCAGAGAAAAGGCAAACAAAATCGATTTGTCCATGTGCAAATCAAAGGAATTCCCATAATCGCTGAGGAACAGATTATCGGCGGATATGGAATTTATACCGATATTACCGAGAAGAAGCTGGCTGAAGAGGAGATTCTTTATATCAGCTATCATGACCAATTGACAGGTGCTCATAACAGGCGCTATTTCGAAGAGGAAATGCGGCGTATCGACGCGTCTCGCACCATGCCAGTGGCCATGATCATGGCGGATGTGAACGGACTTAAACTCACAAATGATGCCTTTGGTCACAATGTAGGAGATGCGCTGCTCAGGCGAATGGCGCAAATTCTGAGACATAACTGCCGTGACACGGATATCCTGGCACGGCTCGGCGGTGATGAGTTCGTCATCTTAATGCCAGATACCAGCGCGAGAACGGCCGAGGCCATTATTAAGCGTATCGAATCGGCCTGTGAAGTGGAACGGTTTAACAACATCAATTTGTCCATGTCTTTTGGATCAGATGCTAAAATCACGGCAGACGAGCCCATGAGCATATTATTTAATCGCGTAGAGAATTACATGTACAGACACAAGCTGGTGGAAGGGCCAAGCTTTAGAGGGAAGATGTTTGAAACCATCATCAATACCCTCCATGAGAAGAACAAACGTGAAGAACGTCATTCCTCGAGAGTTAGCGTTTATTGTGAAGCCATCGGAAACGCACTTAGACTCACGACACGTGAAATCAATGAACTCAAGACCGCAGGATGGTTACACGACATCGGAAAAATCGCCGTTGATGAACAAATCCTGAATAAGGAGGGGGCACTTACCAAAGAGGAGTGGGCTGAAATAAAAAAACACCCTGAAACAGGCTATCGTATTCTCGGATCGGTTAACGAAATGGCTGAGCTGTCGAATTTGGTGCTCTCACACCATGAACGCTTTGATGGCAGAGGTTATCCTAAGGGTCTTAGAGGCTATGAAATTCCTAGAGGAGCGAGAATTATCGCCGTGGCAGATGCCTATGATGCCATGACGACTGCGAGAACCTATCGAGCGGTACGCACGAAGCAAGAGGCCATTGATGAGCTGCTAAACAGTGCTGGGAAGCAGTTTGATCCGGAAATCGTCCAGGTCTTCGTAGAGAAGGTATTGACCCATCTGGATGAACTGACTTTAGAGTAGGGCTAGTGATGTACAGAAATAAAAAATAACTGAAAATTCTAAAAAGTATTTGACAAAGATAATTCAAGCCTGTAATATCAATAGAAATGGTTAATGCGTCGATTGAGAGAAACATATCTGGACATTCATCACAGAGAGCTGCAGTTGGTGGGAAGCAGCATGAAGGGGATATTTAATAATCACTCATGAGCAACAAGGTCTAAAGGGTAACCGAGTAAACCAAGTCGGATTGATTCACGTTATCGAATCAGGGTTAACACAGATTCTGTGCGACCTCATAAGCAGCTAAGCTGGAAACAGGGTGGTACCGCGAGCATCATCTCGCCCCTCGACATTTATTTGTCGAGGGGCGTTTTTTATTTTGAAGAAGGAGGAAAAAGGATGGAAAGAACACTAAGAGCGTACATGGAAAATGAGCCTGAAGTATTGATGCGCGTCACAGCACTGCTAAAACGTAAGGGTTATGTCTTTAAACGCATTTTGATGGAACCCGATGTGCACAGTAAAGGGGCATGGCTGAATATAACGCTATCTGACGAAGGCCCAGGCTTTGAACGTGCATTAGCCACCATCGAGAAGGTGGTCGATGTGCACTCTGTAAACGAAATAGTAAATCAATAATAAGGAGAAGAAAATGGCGAAGATGTTTTATGAAGAATCATGTGAACTGAGTGTTCTAACTGGCAAGAAAGTGGCGATTATCGGTTATGGAAGTCAAGGCCACGCCCATGCACTCAATCTGAAAGAGAGCGGTGTCGATGTAACCGTAGGTTTATACGAAGGGTCTAAGAGTGCCGAACGCGCAAAACTTGCTGGCCTCGAAGTCCTAACCACAGAGGAAGCAGTGAAACAGGCTGATGTGGTCATGATGCTGCTACCGGATGAGAAGCAAGCAGGCGTTTATCGAGACGCCGTTAGACCCAACCTTAAAAAAGGTGCAGCACTGGCATTTGCGCATGGGTTCAACATTCATTTCAATCAGATTCAGCCAGACCGATCAGTAGACGTGTTCATGGTGGCACCTAAAGGCCCCGGTCATCTAGTGCGAAGACTCTATACTGAGGGAAAAGGCGTTCCAGCGCTTTTCGCTATTGAGCAGGATGCCACAGGCAATGCAAGAAAACTGGCCATGGCTTATGCAGCGGGGATAGGTGCCGCACGGGCGGGGATACTGGAGACCACCTTCAAGGAGGAAACCGAAACCGATTTGTTCGGAGAACAAGCCGTTTTGTGCGGTGGGGTAAGTGAACTTGTGAAAGCAGGCTTTGAGACGTTGGTAGAAGCAGGATACCAAAAAGAAATCGCTTACTTCGAATGCTTGCATGAGCTTAAGTTGATCGTGGACCTTCTGTACGAGGGCGGACTGGAGCGTATGCGATATTCGGTAAGTGATACAGCGGAATACGGCGATTACGTCAGTGGAAAACGCATCATCAATTCTGCAACACGCGCAGAGATGAAAGCGGTCTTAAGTGAAATCCAAGACGGGACCTTTGCTAAAGCGTGGATACTGGAAAATATGGCAAACCGCCCGATGTTCAATATGAGTAGACGTCTAGAAGAGGCGCATGAAATCGTCGCGGTTGGAAAAACGCTACGCGCCATGATGAGTTGGCTTCCCAAACAGGAGGACTAGATGAAACTAAGAAGTCATCAGTTGACACAGGGCATAGAACGCGCGCCACATCGTGCGCTTTTAAAATCGCTGGGGTTGATCGATAAGGAGCTGAACCAACCGCTAATCGGCGTAGTTAATGCCTTTAATGAAGTGATTCCAGGGCACACACATCTACGAAATCTCTCTGAAGCTGTAAAAACCGGTATCAGGATTTCTGGCGGGACACCGCTTGAGTTTCCGAGTATCGGTGTATGTGACGGCTTAGCCATGAATCATGAAGGCATGCGATACTCACTGGCTAGTCGTGAAGTCATCGCAGACAGCATCGAAATAATGGCGAAAGCCCATGCCTTTGATGGACTTGTGATGATTCCCAATTGCGACAAGGTTGTACCCGGCATGATGATGGCAGCGGCGCGTTTGGATATTCCCGTGATTTTAGTCAGCGGTGGGCCAATGCTTTCCGGTGAGACAGAAGGCGTAACCGTGGATTTAAGCACCGTCTTTGAAGCGGTTGGCGCAGTGAGGGCGAATCAAATGGATCTCGAAACCCTGTCGCGTTATGAAGAAGCAGCTTGCCCGACCTGCGGCTCATGCTCAGGCATGTACACGGCAAATTCCATGAACTGCATGACGGAAGCACTCGGCATCGCTTTACCGGGAAACGGGTCAATTCCTGCGGTGCATTCTCAAAGAATCCGGCTAGCGAAAGAAACAGGCATGCGAATCGTTCAAATGGTAACCGAGCAATTAAACAGTCGTAAAATACTTACGAAAGACGCCTTTCATAATGCACTTAGGCTTGATATGGCGCTTGGATGCTCCACGAACACCATCCTGCATTTGACCGCCATTGCCCATGAGGTGGGCATCAAAATTGACCTTGATTTCGTGCGAAAAGTGAGCAAGGAAACACCAAACCTCTGCAAATTAAGCCCGGCTGGGCAGCATCACATGGAGGATTTACACCGAGAAGGTGGCGTTCAAACAGTGCTCTACCAGTTACTTCGAGGGGACCTTCTTTGTGCCAATGCCCTCACCGTCCAGAACAAAACGATTGGGGAGGTCACACTGCACCATGGCAGAAAAAATGTCGATGGTCAAGTCATTAGACCCTTAGAAACGCCATACAGTGCAGAAGGCGGGATTCAAGTCTTAGAAGGAAACCTCGCTCCAAAAGGTGCAGTGGTCAAACGTTCAGCAGTGGCTCATGAGATGCTCAAGCATCAAGGACCGGCGCGTGTGTTCGATGGCGAACACGATGCGGTTAAAGCCATCCAAAGTGGTGAGGTCAGAAAGGGAGAGATCATCGTAATTAGATACGAAGGACCTAAAGGCGGTCCAGGTATGCCTGAAATGCTTACACCAACGGCCGCTTTAAGTGGCATGGGGCTAGATGCTTCGGTGGCACTTATTACAGATGGCAGATTTTCAGGTGCAACCAGAGGTGCTGCCATAGGGCATGTGTCACCAGAAGCGCAAGAGGGGGGACCAATCGCATGGCTGATGGATGGGGATATCATCAGCATCGATATTGAAGCGGGCATCATTTCCCATCATTTGACTGAAGAGGAAATAGCGTTACGGTTAGCATCCATTCGTCCGAAGCAGCAGGACCTAAAAGGCTATTTATCGAGGTATTCAAAATGGGTTTCATCGGCATCAGAGGGTGCCATCATGACGTGATTGGAGGAAAATATGGTATTAAACGGCGCACAAATCGTAATCGCTTGTTTAGAAGACTTAGGCGTCGATACAGTCTTTGGATTTCCAGGAGGGGCAGTGATCCCACTATACGATGTCCTCTATGATCATCAGGGGAACATTAAGCATTATCGAACCTGTCACGAGCAGGGGGCTGTCCATGCTGCAGATGGTTATGCGAGAAGTACAGGAAAAGTTGGGGTTTGCTTCGTTACATCTGGACCTGGGGCAACAAACACCATTACGGGTCTAGCCACTGCTTATCTCGATTCTCAGCCAGTAGTGGTGATTTCAGGGCAAGTCGCAACCCCCTTGATTGGAAAGGATTCGTTTCAGGAAGTGGATATCACGTCCATGACGCTGACGATTACCAAGCACTGTGAAATGGTAAGAAGTATCGATCAACTTGAAAGTGTTCTGTTTCGAGCGTTTGATATCGCCATGTCAGGTAGACCGGGGCCGGTGCTCATCGATATTCCGAAAGACTTGATGACCCAAACCATATCCTTTAACGGCATAGAAGCGTTTAAGCAGAGAAAAAGAGATAAGACGGAAACCAAAGGTGATGCAAATGATTTGATGGCGAACCGCGTAGCGCAGCTGTTCGAAGGTGCAAATCACCCTGTTATATTAGCAGGTGGTGGTGTCATCCATTCAGGTGCACATGAAGCATTATACGAACTAGCCACGGCCTGTAACATTCCGGTTGCGAATACACTTATGGGAAGCGGTGCCTTCCCTCAATCCCATCCATTATCACTTGGATTAGCGGGTATGCACGGTTCAAGAGCGGCTAATCAATATTTGGCCAGTGCCGATTTGGTCATGGTGCTAGGTGCTAGACTGAGTGATCGCGTCATAGGCGCTCCCGACCAATTTTGTGGCAGTGCAACCATCATACATGTGGAAAATGATGAAAATGAGATTCATAAAAACAAACAGGTGCAGGTTCCCGTACGAAGCGACATTAAGACTTTTTTAAAGCGACTCAACGGGTTGCTCATCAATCGTGTAAAATTCAAAGACCCTGAGGGGAGTTTTAAACAAAAGATCACTAGGCTCGAAGGGGATGCCTTGCTATCACCTATGTCGCTATTAAAGATGATCAAAGACGCCTATGGTGATGAAGCAATCGTGGTCACTGAAGTAGGACAGCATCAAATGTGGACAGCACAGGCTTACGGATTTGATCATGTTAGATCGCTGATTACTTCTGGTGGTTTAGGTACCATGGGCTTTGGACTAGGGGCCGCCATCGGCGCTAAAGTGGGAAATCCTCATCGTACAGTGCTCCATTTTGCTGGCGATGGTAGTTTTAAGATGAACTGTAATGAACTGGGCACCGTCAGCAAATATCAAGTGCCGATCACCACCTTTATCTTTAACAACAAAGCACTAGGCATGGTTCGGCAGTGGCAAAAGCTGTTTAACCATAGCCGATATAGTGAAACCGATGGCGATGATTCTGTGGATTTCATCAAGTTAGCGGAGGCTTATGGGATTAAAGGGATTCGAGTGACCACAGTAAGTGAACTTGAAACGGCGCTTGAGTGGATCAAAAAAGAAAAACAGCCCGTTGTGGTGGACTGTGTATTGGATCGCGATGAAAACGTCTTTCCAATCATCCCGCCTGGCAAAGGACTTTCGGAAATAATTGAAGGGAGTATGATAAGCCATGAGTCATAACCAGTGGACCGCTCGCATTCAGGACGCAAGTGATCGGCTTGATGGCATCGTGGATAACACGCCATTGATCTATAGCAGTCACTTTAGCCATGATACGGGTAACGCGGTCTATTTTAAAACGGAGAATTTTCAGAAGACAGGGGCTTTTAAATTAAGAGGCGCTTATAACCGTATGGCGCAGATTGCCGATGATGAAAGAGGGACAGGCGTGGTTACTGCTTCTGCAGGAAATCATGCACAAGGGGTTGCACTGGCAGCCTCAATCCTAGGCATTCAGGCGACGGTTGTAATGCCCGTTGCGACGCCACTCATAAAAATTAACGCCACTAAATCCTACGGGGCTACAGTAATCTTGCATGGTGACACTTATGACGATGCCTATCAGCACGCACTGTCCTATCAAGCGGCGACGGGAACGACATTTATCCATCCGTTTGATGACCTGGAGGTGATTTCTGGTCAAGGAACCATCGGCAAGGAAATCATAGAATCATTACCAGAACTGGATATCCTTTTGGTTCCTGTGGGGGGCGGTGGATTAGTCAGTGGTATTGCGACTTACGTTAAAACGATCAATCCAACATGCAAGGTTTATGGCGTCGAACCTGAGGGGGCGCTTTCTATGAAACGGTCGATCGAGATGGGCAAAGTGACCCGCCTAGAGACAGTAAGTACGGTTGCTGATGGCGTTGCCGTCAAACAGGTGGGCAACCTGACACTAGAACTGGCAAGAGACTACGTGGATGGCATAATTACAGTATCCGATTACGATATTATGGATGCCTTCCTCATGCTCATCGAAAAGCATAAAATGGTGGTTGAAAATGCGGGTGCACTAAGTGTGGCGGCACTCAAAAAACTGGACGTAAAAGACAAAATAATCGTCAGTGTCCTCTCCGGCGGCAATATCGACGTCGTCACGGTTTCAGCCATGATTAACAAAGGCCTTGCCAGAAGGGGTAGAATCTTTTGCTTTTCAGTGGACTTGCCGGATACTCCTGGGCAGCTTTTAAATATTTCTCAGGTATTAGCGGATTTAAAAGCCAATGTTATCAAGCTGGACCACAACCAATTTATGAACTTCGATCGATTTAGTCATGTACAGCTTCAAGTCACTGTTGAAACCAATGGGCATGAACACATTAAGGCGATAGTCGACACACTGAAAACAGCTGGTTACGAAGTGAAGCAGGTCTATTAATCCTTTTGAAGGAAACTTGCGTAAGTAAGATCGATCCCCAGTGCACCCAGTGGAGCTGTAACGAGAATCGCCAATACCGCCACAGAAAGAATCGTATTCCCAGCTGGCATCCCAGCAGACAGTGGAATTGCACCGATTGCGGCTTGTACAGTGGCTTTCGGAAGATATGCCAGTGCGCAAAAAAACCGTTCTTTAATCGTCAATGGGGTTAAGATAAGGCTGAAGCCAACGCCGATTACTCTGAATAGGAGCGCTATAAAGATAAGAAAAAATGCGTTTAAGCCGATATCGGAAAGTGCGTGAATATTTACAGCGGCGCCGACCATTACAAATAACAGAATTTCAGCACCCACCCATATTTTTGAGAACTTGCTCATCAATCGTTTCGCCAGTAGTGCATAGGTTTTTAACAGCGTACCTCCCAAGGCCATGACGGCGATCAAACCTGACAACGGGAAATAAGGCTTGATGACGCTTTCCAGCGTGACGAAGAGGAAGGAAATGCTGAGTATAATAAGGACCTTGATGGTGTCACGTATGTGAAGTCTCTTAAAGAGCTTTACCAAAATCAGGCCAGTGAAAGCACCGAGTAAGATACCGGTAATGATGGAGAGAGGCACCGTGATCAATGTGGTAACACTAAACGTTTCACCTTTAAACAGGTTGAGAAATGAGGTAAATAAGACGATGACGTAAATATCATCAACCGAAGCACCCGCCATAATCAGTTGCGGGATGCTTTTATTTTTGCCATGACCGGATGTCATGAGTTTGAGCATCCGCGGAACGATGACAGCGGGAGAAACCGCTGCTAAAACCGTGCCGAGAACGGCTGCTTCTACTAGTGAGATGCCGAGTAGCTTAGGGCCGAAGAGACTGACTGCCAGTATTTCAAACGTGGCGGGGACGAAGCACATCAGGAAAGCAGGGCGCCCCACCTTTTTTAGATCGCTTAAATCGATGGAAAGACCGGCGCGCATAAGGATGACGATCAAGGCAATTTCCCTGAGATCTGGAGAAATCATGAGGATTTCTGGAGATATTAAATTCAGCACATACGGCCCGAGAAGGATACCGGTCAATATCATTCCTAACAATCCAGGCAGTTTTAGTTTATTAAATAGTCCACTTAGTGAAAAGCCGATGATAAGGATTAACGACAAACTAAATAACATATTAGGCGCTCCTATGGTATAATTTGGCAAATAAAAAAGCCGATACGCCTGTAAAATACAGAAGTCATCAGCTAATTAGCGGTTCTAGCATAAAGCTAAGGGAGAACATCATTCCCTGAAAAATACGATTGGTGGAGATGATGGGATTCTTTTAAAATGTCATTTTTCATTTTTTTCCATTTAAAAATGTAGTAATTTCAACGCTTTCAAAATCAGATGAAATGAATAATAAGGATTCTATCGAAAACCAAGTGGTTAAAAAGTGGTTAAATTTACTTTTGTTGAAATAACTATCAAATTATATTGTATCAAGATAATTAACCTAAAAATTTTGCGAGGGTATCAATGGCGAGTTCTTTTTGCTCTTCATCAGTATGAGTATAAATGTTAGCGGTGATAGAAATATCACTGTGCCCCATGAGTTCAGAAACAACTTTGATCGGAACATTCTTCTTCGCAAGCATGGATCCAAAAGTATGACGCAGGCCATGAAGTGAAACGGATTCTATTCCGAGCGTTTCTTGGAGGTCGCGCCACCTAGTACTGAGTCGATCGCCTCGCAAAGGAGAGCATATGTTGGAAGTAAATAAGTAACACTCATCACTGTACTTCATGCCATGCTTTAGATGCTTCTTCTTATCTGCAAGCATGTGCTCTTTGATGTAAGGCACAAGCTCTTTCGATATCGGAATATTTCGTATGCTTGACTGAGTCTTTGTTTTACTTTCAAGTGTCGTGCTATGGCCATCCACTGTGACACGATTCAGAGACTTATAAATCCTAATTATTCTCTTATCAAAATCAACATCTTTTACTTTCAGTGCACAAAGCTCACCATTCCTGATACCAGTCATCATAACGAATACATAAATGAAAGCACTTTTGTCAGTTTCGAAATGGCTCATAAGCTTTTCTACATCTAGTTCTGAAAGGCTTTTTTTCTTTGGTGGCTTATATTCTGACTTAGGCATGGTTACTGCAATCATTGGGTTATAGTTTATTTTCTTGGTTTTTAGGCAGTAGAGAAAGAATGACTTAAGCAAATCACGTATAAAATTGGCGTTAGATCTTGATTTACAAGAATTTATTAGCTTCTGAATATCTATTTCGGTAATCTCTTCAAGTCGCTTCCTAGTAAAGGGGGCGCTGCTGATGTGAAGCCGATAAATCGTTTCATACCGGTTGTAAGATGATGCCCTAAGCTCGGGCTTCTTAATTACCTCTAACCAATCGATAAAAACTGCAGAGAATTCAGTTGTGATCGGCTTATTCTTAAACTCCTCAATTTGACGCTCGACATCAGAAAGAGATTCGCCAAGGAACAACTCTTGCTTACCGTTTATCTTGACGCGTTTTCTAAAGTACTTCTTACCGTTCACTTCGTAGTTTGTTTTCTTTGCCATTCAAATCACACCTCTCATGAAAATGTTGATGAAATACAAATAGTGTAAAATTGGCTGTCTAGATTTTTAAGGTGTATTAATGTTTAGTCGTTTCTATATTCCTAAATAATTAACTATTCTTCTATCGAAATCTTTTGGTATACCAGTAAAATGACAATAAGTCTCAATTAACTCAGGTTGAGCCAACATGTATGAATTGAACTCTGTAAGAAAATTGTAAATAAGAAATTTATTATTAAGCAATATCACCATGGATATAATTAGTGACCAGATATCATCTCTTGTCTTATCTATCTCATGTCTTGCAACAAGAGTCTCTTCAAATAAACGATTAGCTGCGGTTCTAAGTGAGACACATCTATAATCCATAAACGTAAGATTGTGAGCAATTTGATTTCTAAACTTTCTCACAATAGTTAGACATGACTTCATAGTTCTTATAGCTTCTTGGAGATCAATATCACCCTTATGAAATGCATCAAAATATGAGATTAAAATGGTTTTATCATCAGGTTTAAGAAAATCAAACAAGTTCGACACATCTGAAAAACTCACATTCCTGAATAAAATCCAAGGGGGGATATGATTTTTAGTTAGTCGATAATGACTTGTTGGAGTATCTTTACAAACTCTACATGTCTCTGATAGTTTATGAAGAAGTTCATTCATTCGTTTCTTGTTGAAGCTATCTTTTTGAAATTTGTAATTTCTTTTATGTAAGTACTCTTCCGAAAGTACACCATATTTTTCTGAAATAATGTATGAGAGAATTGTTTTAAATGAGTTCTCAGCATACATACTATATTTAAAAAGAACACCTTGGATACTTTTATTATACATATGCGTAGAAAATAGAAATTCCATTGAGATCCCAGGCATGAACTCGTTATTGATCATAAACAAAGATTTATAGCCATTAATCAAGTCGTAATATGAAACTGTAGAAAGTGCCATCAAAGCGAAATCTCTATCGATAATGGTTAACTTATAATCAACTTCAAGCTTCCTTAGTTGATCCTGAAAGCTTAAAAAAGGTTTGTCCATAAATATTTCTCCTCAAAAAAACCAAAGACCTCAGTTACATAATGTAACTAAGGTCCTCTGAGCCGTTTCACTTAAGAATCAGCTAGTTAACTTAATTACATTATATATACTAAATGATATATAGTCAACATGTTCTAGTCTAATATTTCAATTAAGTCGCCAACTCGAATAGTATTCTCAAAAGCAACAGAAATATCTGATATTTCACTATTATCAACATTCAATTCAATTTCTTCACTTGTCGTTGTAGTGAATGCAGTAAGGGGACTAACGAGAGCATTTCGGGTGTATGTGCGTATTTTACGACACAATGAAAATTGATCATAAACTGTAACTAATGTAAGTTCAGTTTTAACTGCATCGAAAGTTCCTAATACATTTCCATCTAGATCCAATACTTCTGGGCCACGAACAATCACTCTAACAGTATCATTTTTTTTCGCCCCATGTTTTCGACCATAATCAATTAAAACAGATTTCTTGTCGAGTATTTTGATTACATAAAAACTATCGCTCATATTATCCTCCTCAAATATTTTGTTCTACAGTTTCAATCATTGTGAAATTAATAATGTCCTTCTTCCAAATGGACTTTTTAACATTTCGAATTGGAAAGAAATGCCCCCGACTTCGCATCGGGGGTTTTTCTTTATATTCCAGACTTCACATCTTCCACAGCGTCCCAAAAATCATTTTCATGAACTATCACCACAGGGACACCTTTCTTTCTCAAATTAATTGCTTGTTCAACCTTTCGACCATAACATGAAAAAGCCCAACAATCATTACCAGCACTTCCAACTATCAAATAAGCAGTGTCTTTAGTTACTGAATCGGAGAATTGCCCATTCAAGCTATATACTAAGTTAGCTAATTCTTTGCGCGTTGTCCTAATAGATGCGCCAGTAAAGCAAAACTTTCGATTGTCAAATTCAATCTCAGGAGCAAGAGCACATACACCACTCAGAGAAATTTCTTTTCTTAGATTAGACAACTCGACTTCGTTTAAGTAAAGGCTTTTCTTAGTATCGACAAACTGAGATAAAAAAGCTTTCAAATAAGCTTGCTCTTCAGAAGTGACAATGCCATCCTTTAATATAGACACAAGCAATGAGTAAAGTTCGTCATATGGAAAATAACCTGTAAGCTCATCGTGCTCAACAATCCATTTTTTCAAATCCATTATTTCCTGAACAGACAAAGAGTTATCTGCCATAATGCCATGTATGTAACCATTCAACATCTGCAAACCTGCTGTAATAGCATCATAATAGCTACCCGGTTCACTGAAGCTATTACACACCCAAAGAATATCATCGATTTCATCTTGAGTAACAACGCCGTCTTCTAGCGTAGCATTAACAATAGGAATCAGTTCATCAAAGGGCCTCTTTTCAGAAAATGGCTTTGCGAACTGAAGCCAATGTTGTAACTCTTCAATCTCTTTAACAGTAATGTTATCTGCTGTCAATCCATCAAGCATGCCACGAAGCATGTTGAGAGTTTTATCAAACTCCATTTTAGAGGAATACCTCTTATACTCGCCTGAATCATAGTCAACTGCTTTGCTCATATAACACCTCTCTTTTATTCGAATGATTTGTAGATCCACAGCGGATCAAAGTGGATTGTATATTCGCTAATGGTAATCCTTTCACCATATAACTTCTTAAAATAAACAAGAGCTTCTTCAATAAATTCTTCAGTTAATCCTAAAAAGTGAGACAACTCCCATCTGTTACTGACACCAGCTTTAAATGCATCAATGAACATAGTTGGATCAATCAATTCATTAGTAGCCCATCGACGGGCCTTCTCTTCCTCTTTTGCTTTATGTAACTCTGTTTTATCTAAAATATCACCAACAGTGGTGAAGTAATGGCCAACTTCCTCAGCAATCACGCAAGTTCTTTCCGCAGAAGTATCGATGTTCTTATGTAATAAAATGATGTTATCAAAGTAGAGTCCTTTAAGTAATGGATCAAGCTGAGACAAATCATCCTCAATCAAAGTGATTTTATGATCATCGATAATACGGTATAAATTTTCTATCATGTATTTACCTCATTATTTCTTTGTATAATTCTGCTTTTTAGTTTTTTAATGCCAGAGATCATATCTAATATCTCTTCATCAGAGTAATCTTCATCAATACTATTATCTCCGGTATTAAAGTGAACAAAACCGAACTCTTCAGCTTCTTCAAGGGAAAGTCCAATTTCTAGGAGTCTATCTTTAGATATAATCATGATTTATTCCTTCTTACTTTCTTGAGCTTTAATGAATTTAGCGTATTCAATTATTTTCTTGATAGATTCTTCGCTTAGATCACCAACAGCATGGGCAGCAATGGTTTTAATTTCAGCTTCTTCTAATTCTTCTTTTGTTAAATGAGGTTCATCTTCCCATCCCATTAGTTCAGACTGAGTTGTTCTGAGTGCTTTCGCAAATAAAGCAATTTTTGATTGTTGCAAGTCTACTTTACCAGATTCGATTTTTGCAATTGAAGTCCTGTCGCTATAACCTACAAGCCGTGCAAGCTCGTCCTGAGTCATTCCCAATTCAGTTCTTCTATTTTTTATGTTTCTATATAATTGCATCATAAGCCACCTCGTGATTTTAAAATAACATAGGTGTGAAAAAAAATCAACAAAAATATAAAATAATGTTGACACAAATTCACGTCAATGTTATCATGATGATGTGAATTTGATTCAACAAGCAAAGGAGGGGCTGAATGCTCAATGCCGAAAAATTGAAACAAGTAATTGATGAGAGAGGAATATCAATTACTAAGCTTGTAAAGTCTTTAGGAATTACAAGAGAGTCGTTCTACAATAAGTTGAATGGAGTTACTGAATTTAAAGCATCTGAAATTCTGAAAACAACCAAAGCATTAAATATGAATAGAGATACAAGAGATGCTATTTTTTTTTCGGAAGAAGGTGAATTAAATTCACACTCGAAGAATGTTGGCAAAAACTAAGGCTGACCAGTTCAGCCTAATACATAAGAAAGGAGGTGAACCAATGAAAAATAAGTTTATAAGAGGTGAAGGTGATCTGATTAGTCGATATAATCCAGAAAAAACTAAACCTGTTGCTGAAAGAATTGTAGAACTGATAGTTACAGAAAAAATGAGCTATGCCGAAGCGTGCGAGGCTTTAGACATAGCTGGTGAAGAAATAAAGCATCTTCAAATGGTTAATTTGACGACTTCTGAGGCTAAAGTTATTCCTGATATAAAAATAAACGTTGATCAAACTAATATTGAAAAATTACATGCAGGAATTGAAGCTACAAACCACTATCGACTGGGACATAGGTAAAGCCTATTATATCAGCTACGTGTAGGATAAAAGTGCCAAGCGATATAACGTGAGCATCAAGTGAATTATGGTAAATCTTGGCCTCTGAAAGAACTATAAAGCTCCCATCTCCAATTATTTCGAGCTTTTCATCAGATTGAGCAACTAATTCTTCTTTCAAAAGCATCAGGACATTTAGATCTAATTCACTTGATTTGCTTAGTGATTCTTTTAAAAAATCTTTAGAATTCTCACTTTGTGAAGTTGGGACTTTAGGGATTCCAGTAATAAACCCATAACTTGTTAAATACATCATTTTAATTGGAGAATCACTAGTAGATTTTACTGACTCTCTAAGAGTATGTGCTAAATCTACGTTTATTGCTTTGCTAGAAACTCGCATATTCTCACCTCCTTTCTAACAGCATTGTAACAAAATGGAAAGGAAAGAACAAACAGAATTTGGAAATGTAAGAAAATGAAAGAAAGGAGGATAACATGATCCAGTGGATGAGCGTATCAGACTACGCTAAAAAAACTAATCTAACCGAACCAGAAGTTCGTAGATTAATCAAAGAGAAGAAACTTGAAGCAGAACTTTCAGAGGGCGGCGGCAAGTATTATATCAAAACAGAAGCCAATGATGATGTAATTGCCCTCACCGCAATAGTGAAGGACATTTTAGTAAAAGTAGACAGATTATCGAACCATCTAGGCATTAAAGGAATCGAATATGAAACCGGGAGGGAATATGGTCTTGCGCCTCGTAAAAGTTAAAACATTCAGGCGAGTAATTAAAGCACTAATAGCAACTGTTCCACTCGCGGCCATGTCAGTGGATGCTGCATATAAGCAGAGAGGATACTTCGCAGTCGGTGGCGAGTGGATCATTACCATAATGATATTTGCATTTATATATTTCATCATTAAGCACAGAAACCACTGGAGGATTTATGGAAAAAGACCTAAAGAAAATTGAAAATGATGCTTACGATTTGATGGTAAGTGAAACGATCTGTTTGATCAGACCAGAAGCGGTAGAGACAAGATTTCAAGAGTTGAGATTCCTAGTGCTTTATAATATCGAATCAGCTATTAGATGCGAATCCTTTACTGCAGAAGAAAAGGAGATGCATGTGAGTGGTTATTTGAAGGCCTATCAGGATGTCTGGAATAGAATAATCATTGAGAAGTACAGGAGGAAGGGCAATGAAGCGAACAAAAGTCATGCTATTTCGAAATCCAATTAGAGATCGGGACCACGACATCCATGTATTTTCAACTGTGTTGACTGTTGAGGAAATAGAGAAGCTTATTGGAATTGCAGAAAGAAGAAAAGCTGAAGGAAGGCCCCTCACGCAAAAGCGGTTAGCGACCTCTGAACAGATTATAGGTGATATAAAGATGCACAGGTTTGAAAGGAGCTGTTCATGTCAAGAGAAATCAAATGCAACAACTGCAGACTCATGTGGCAAGTAAGTGCAAACAAGAAGTATGACGAAGTACGTTATATTTGCCCGGAGTGTTCGAGGCAGTTAGTCAGGATGAAAAATAAACTAAGGAAAAAGAAAAAGCACTTTCGCGGGAACGAAGTGCCTTGTTAATTCATTTTTATCTGGCCGACAAAAATGCTTTGTGCTTAATTTAATTATAAAGCATATGTCGCCAGGAGTCAACAAAATGCCTGTTTTGGAGGTCTTAATCGACCTTGTAATAGGTATTAACTTTTCAACTAAGAGGGCGTCTATGGTTAGAGAAAAGAAAATCATGTGTGGGAAGAATTTCATGGAAGTAGACATATATCCCTACACAATGTCACAGAAGGAAGCCAGGAGCAAAAAAAGGGGAAAACGCAAAAATGTATCCCTACCTAAGCAGAGAAACCTAAATGACAAAAATTCAAAGAGATACCTGATCCAGCTACTTAATTCTAATTTTACAGATAAAGACTACCACCTTTACTTTTCATACACCACTAAGAATCACCCGGAAACAATCGAAGAAGCAGAGGTGATTTTTAAGAACTATCTCAGGAGGGTCAACTACAGACGAAAGCAAAAAGGACTTGATCCGGCGAAATACATCGTGATCATGGAGTATGACCTTGATAAAGATGAAAGACCTAAACATATTCACCATCACTTGGTTATCGATGGTGAACTATCAAGAGATGAGCTTGAAGACATCTGGAGGATGAAGAAGGATAAAGGTCAAAAGAAAGGACCTAAGATTGGAAGATGCAGCGGACAACTTTTAGAGCCTGATAACAACGGACTAGCAGGTCTAGCCATGTACCTCACCAAAAGAGGGCAGAGCAAGCGTAAATGGTCACCCAGTCAGAACCTCACCAAACCGGTAGAGATGCCAGTGAATGATACCAAGTACACCAAAAGACAGCTTGATCGAATTGCCAAGGGCTTAACGGATAAAGAGTACTGGCGAAGGAAATACAAGGGCTGGTGCATCACAGACGAAGATTATGGCATCCGGATATCATTCAATGAGTTTACCGGCTACCACGTCTATTTGAGATTAAGAAAGGATAATTATGACAGTGGATGAGTTAAAAACGGCTTTTGCCACTGAAAAACCAGTGGTTTGGAATGGAAGTAAGTATAAGTGCGTGTCAGCTATCATCTGGCGCAAAGATAAGGAAGGCAAGCGCATATTACGAGCTGAGCTGATGGACATGAATAGAAACAGCGTGGTTGTTGTTGATCCATACTGGGTTCGATACTTGAATGAAACTGAGATTGCGAACAAGACTATTTATGTAGGCAAAGACTGACCAATCATGAAAGGATTAAGATATGCGAAATACACTTGGAGATTTAAACAACATTCTATTTGAGACGCTCGAGAGAATTGTCGACGCGGATCCTGAAGAAGATGAAATCGATACTGAAATAAAGAGAAGCGAGGCAGTGACAAAAGTGGCCGAGGCCATTATCAAAAATGGTGAATTGGCACTTAAAGCTGCCAAACATGCCGACGAGTATGGCTATGAACGAAAACCAATAGAACTTATCGGTGAGGTGGATACATGCAAAAGTACTCAAAAGAAGTTAAAGAGTTCATAAGCTCGAATGTTGAAGGAAGATCAACTGAAGAGCTGGTGAAGTTGGTTAATGAAAAATTTGATACTGATTTTACAACAAGTCGGATGAAGGCATACAAGGGAAACAACAAGTTGAAGAGTGGAAGTTATAAAGGTAATCCAAAGGGATATTCGCCAATATTCTCAACTGAAATGCAAAGCTTTATTAAAGATCGCTCACGTGGATTAACCGCTATTGAACTTACAGAACTTCTTAATAACAAGTTTTCTTCGTCGTTCAAAGTTTCTCAGATCAGAGCTTATAAGAAGAATCATAACATCACTAGTGGTATAGATGCTAAGTTTGCTAAAGGGAATGTTCCACCAAACAAGGGTAGGAAAGGATATTATTCGCCGGGGGCTGAAAAGGGATGGTTTAAGCCTGGTAGCACGCCTCATAATCATAAGCCTGTTGGGAGTGAAAGAGTTGATTCGCGTGATGGATACACATTAATTAAAATAGCAGAACCAAACGTATGGGAATTGAAGCATAAAATCATTTATGAAGGAGCTCATGGTAAAGTTCCTGATGGACATGTCATCACATTTCTAGATGGAGATAAGACCAATCTTGCACTAGAAAACCTTCAACTTGTAACAATGGCCGAAAGGTTGATGCTTACTAAATCAAATCTTAGATTCGAGGACGCTGAGCTCACCAAGACTGGTATATTAATCGCAAAAGTGAAGTGTGCTAAGTATAGTTTGATGAGAAATGCGAGGAAGAAATGTACGTGATCTATAGGTCAACTTTTAGAGGAGCAAAGGAGTTCTTCTCAGGTAAGACTCATATTGTTAATGGAAAGCGAATGGCCATAATGACACTTCAAGGACATGTGAAGATATTTAAATCAATTAAAGGTGTTTCAAACGCGACTCTTAAACTTCAGAAGCGATGTCCGGACCAAGTGCCTTTTTACGCTACAACTGTTGAAGAATATATCAATGAAAAATGGGGACTTAACTGATTCCGCTGAATGATAACTCAAATGAAAACATGAAAGAGGTTGAAATGAGCAAAAGGGATATAGTCATCTGTGTGGTGGCAATAATTGTTTTATTAACACTCATATTTGATTTTGTTGGAAAAGATACTCTATTATCAGAACTATCCACAGAACAAATTGAGATATACAGAGTTGTATCATCCAACGAGGATATCATATTAGAACTTGAGTCAGAGATCATATCGATCAATGCAAAACTTGATAGATGGGACAATATTGATATGCGTTGGATTTATTGGATTGAAGAGAACTGGGAACTAGTAAAGGCTATCGAAGTGAACGATGGAAATTGATAGATGTTCAAGATGTGGTGAAATCTTAATCGGTGATCAGGTAGAGTGTTTCATGTGTTATTCAGACATTCCTGAAGATGACTTTCCCAAAATGTCTAGTAACACATGCTTTAGATGTAAACGAACAAATTTAGAGGTAACTATGTCAAAACATGAGCCGCTAATGGGAAACAAATATAAAAGGCTATCAGAACAGTATGGTCTAAGTGTTCCATTATGCCTTCCAGATTGCCACTGTTATGTTCAGACAGAACCGACGCAAGAGTATAACCGTTACCTGCAGCAATTGATGCAGCGTAAATTTGAAAGAGAAAATCCAAAGCTCAGTTTTTTAAAAGTGTTTGGAAGAAATTATTTGTGAAGGGAGAAATAATATGCTTAGTATTGAAATGGAAGCGTGGTTACGTGAGCTTAGAATGTGTTCTATTGATCCGGATTCGGTAGAGTTAAAAAGTAATGTCGGAGAGATTAAAGAGGTCAAGTTTACGAAATCCATTGACTCGAATGGAATCTCAGAAGAATCTATCGAAATTGTATTTTAGGAGAACTGAATGAAGAAACCTGATCCGAAGTTGGGAATGATATATATTTGCAAAAAGTGCAAAGTAGAGATGCCAGTTGACGAAGAAAAGTCGACGCCGAATGATATTCATTTGAAGAATAAATGTGTATGTGGCAGTGGAGGGGAGATGAAATTCAATGGCTAAATACGTGCTTGAAAATAAGTTGCTGAAGTATAGAGTCGAAGGAAGCTTTGATGAGTTAAAGTCTAATCTGTCTGAAATGACAGAAAAGGACACGGAAGTTACAAATAAAGAGTGGGAGAAAGTGCAACTGCTTGAGCCTGAGCATTTACCGTTTGAAGTTGGACTGTTTTTAATGTATGAACATAAGTTATGACAATCAAGTATAGGAGGGTGAGCTTATGGATCAAGAGACAATCAAGGGTGAAATAAAGGTGGTTGATCATGAGGTGGAGTACTTAGGAATAATGATTAAGAATTTAGGCGACATTCATTATTTGAACAAAAAGCCTGCAGATTGGGGCAAGCCACAAGCTGAACCAGAAGCTGAACCAGAAGCAAAAGTGACAGATGAAACTAAGCCGGCAGAGATCAAAGTGGATGTAACGCTGATCACACCGCAAGAGTTAGACAAAGCGATGGATGAATTAACTAGTACCAACACATTTGTCAAAAAGCCGCCGCTAGGTATTATGCCTAAGCGCTTCCACGATGAGAAAAGGCTTGGAGCTCTCAGTGCAGCAATCGAGAGATATGTAGATGCGAAGTGCCAGGTGCCACTTGAGTGGATCATCGAGTATAACCAGCTGATCAATGAGGTGAAGTAGTATGACAAGGTATGCAGGCTATATGTGCACTCTGAGAAAAAATAGGAAGATCAGAGGTCAATGCACCAGGTGCGGAAAGAACAAGCCGCGTGATGGCTTCGCTCAATGTTCCGGGTGCAAGGACTATCTGACAGAGTATAGGCTTAGGAAGAGGGGGCACTGATGAATCAAACTGAGAGGAACATTGCATATAGAGAATTTTTAAGAGCGTGGGGCGAGGCGTCTCAATTAATAATGGCGGTTGAAGAAGCTGCTGAATTGCAAAAGGAAATCACCAAGTATTTACGTGGAGAGGATAATCTTCAATTCATTCTTGAAGAAGTTGCTGATGTTGAAGTAATGTTAGAACAACTTAAATTGATGTTTAAATTCCCTCAAAAAGTTGTTGATGAACAGAAGGAAATGAAGATTAATATAGCTCTTGAAAAGGCAAAAAAGTACACTTTTGATGTGTACAAAAAAGAGAGCGAGGGCGAGGGCGAGTGATGGAAAATTTAAACGGAAAATGGACAATTGGAAAAAATGAAGAATCGTTTTATGAGTATGAATATTTTGATACCAAAGAAGAAGCAATTGAATTTGGAAAAGAATATGAGGGATTTGATGGCAAAGGTTTTTATGTTGGGCAAATTGAATCAATACCAATGTGCGCTGGAAGTTTAGGTGTTCAAGTGATTGAGTTTATTCAGACTGTTCACGCTGACAATGACGGCGAATATGGTCAAGATTACCTTGACGATGTGAAAAGAGAACATATTGAAGAACTTGACAAAATGATTGAAAAAGCAGTATTAGAATGGGCTACAAAATACGATTATCACCCTAAACACTTCTTTGTAATAAATATCGAATTTATAGAAAGTGATAAAAGAGAGGTAGAAATTGAAAATACATGAGCTTAAGATCAAACAGAAGTACCTTAACGACATAATGGGGAATAACAAATCTTTCGAAATCAGGAAGAATGATAGAGGTTTTCAAGTGGGAGATGTTCTTCACTTAAAAGCTATCGATGCAGACACTGGAGAATATACGGGTTTTGAAATATTTGTCCAAGTCATGTATATCCATTATGGATTTGGACTTGAAGAAGATTATGTATGTATGGCAATCAAAAGAGTTTACTTCGGTTATGATAAAGGACGTGATGAAAGATGAACAATGTAACACTAATAGGACGTGCAGCGCGTGATCCAGAGTTGCGATTTGTGCCAGGAAGTGGGATGGCAGTAACCAAAATAACTATGGCAGTAGATAAAGGTCTAAGCAGAGACAAGAAACAAGAGTTTGAGAATCAAGGAAAGCCAACAGCAGATTTTATTAGAGTAGTCGTTTGGGGTAAACAGGCAGAGAATTTGTCGCAGTATGTATCCAAAGGCAGCTTATTTGCAGTCAACGGATCCATTCAAACCGGTAGCTACAAAACAGCATCGGGCGAAACAAGATACACGATTGAAGTACTGGCAATTCGTGTTGAATTCCTCGAATGGGGAGAGAATCAAAACAAAAGCAAAGATGATTTCAGTTTCGGCACAGGAAACTTCGAAGACTTCCAGACAATCGAAGACGATGACGATGTACCGTTTTAGAGGAGAATATCATGAATCACTGTTTAGGATGTGGAGCAATCATTAAAGATGGCGAGCACATATGCAAGAGCTGCAACATCAAGTATGGCCGAACACACGTAATCGTTTCTCAGGCAGAGTACCAGAAGCTGAGATACAAAGAAATGCTTTTTGACTCACAGAGCTGCATTGATAATCAAGATAGCATTGCAGGCAGCATGCTTCAATAGACCATACACTTTAACGAAGAATAGATAGCGAAGACAGGATACCTTTAGAGGATTGAGGGGGAAAATGAAGAGAAAGACAATTGAACACCAAAATTATAGGCTCCTAGAAAGTGAGCTTTACTTTTATAGAGACACTAAACGAGAGCTAGAGCTCATGGAGTTAGACATTGTTGAACTAGGTAGTGGAGTCGATACGACAATTAAAACAGCTGGAATTGGCAGACCAACTGAAGCAAAAGCAATTAGGTTGTTATCGTCAAAAGAGCTGATTGAAGTGCGAAGAAGGGCCGATGCGATTGAGTACATGCTTGAGGTACTTAAAAACTGCGAAGAGCCGGCAAAACTAAAGCTTATTGAGATGAAATACTTTGAACGAAAATACACCGATGTAGGCATCTTGGAGTCGCTCAATATAAGTAAAAAGACATACTATCGATGGAAGCGAGAAGCAATTTTATTAGTCGCAAATAAGTTGGGATTCAAGGTGTGACACTTATTCGACACTTTTGAACGCTAATCCCATGTTAAAATGATAGTGTGAAATATTGTATAAACGCCAGGATTCGTTGAGTCTGTGGCGTTTTTTATTGATGTCTAGGAGGTCAAAATGGCTAACAACCTATATTTTGAAAAAGTACGACCTAGACTCGCAGAGATTGAGTCATGGTTGAAGAATGGGCTTGATCAAAAACAAGTGTTTAATAATCTAGGGGTGAGCAAGACTTCATGGGAGACATATAAGCATAAATATCCCGAACTTTCCGAACTCATTAAAAAGGGAACTGAAAGTCCAATCAAAGAAGTCGAAAACTCATTATTCAAGAATGCAACGGGCTTTTATTACTATGTTGATGAGTTGATAAAGCTAAAGGATGCAGAGGGAAATGAGTTTGTCGAGAAAGTTAGCGTTAAGAAGTTTAAAGCACCGGAGACTGCCGCTATAGCATTTTACTTGAAGAACAAGTTGAAAAAGGAGTACGCAGACAATCCAGGTTTATTGGATATTAGGAGAGAGGAGCTTGAGCTAAGGAGAAAAGAGTCCGAGTTCAAGAATTTTTAAGATGGCCAGTAGCAGGATTTTGAATAGTTTTTATGCTTCAAAGCCATGGCGAACACTCAGACAAACGCTGATCATGCAGCGTGGCAATAAGTGTGAGAGGTGCGGCAAGGTAATCGTTAATGTCATCGACATCATAGGTCATCACAAGGTGGAGCTTAATGACACAAACGTGCATGACCACAACATAAGTCTTAACCCAGAATTGATTGAGCTGATCTGTTTTGAATGTCACAACGACGAGCATGATAGGTTTAACGGCGGAAGAAAGGAACAGAAGCCGAAAGGCGTGTACCTCATCTATGGACCGCCTTTATCAGGTAAGAGCACATACGTCAAACAGAACATGACGCCAGGAGATCTTGTGGTCGATATGGATAACTTGTTTGAAGCGATTAGTTATCAGCAGACATACATCAAGCCAGACAGTTTGCTACCAAACATCATGGCAGTACAAAGACTGTTGATAGACCAGATCAAGACGAGGTATGGTTCATGGCGCAGCGCTTGGATAGTAGGTGGATATGCAGACAAGTACAAGCGCGAGATGATCATCAAAGAGACAGGCGCGATACCAGTGTTGCTAGACATCAGCAAGGACGAATGCCTCATGAGACTTGAGATGCTACGCGATGAGCGTATGAAACACAAGAGGGAATGGGAGACATACATCAACAGGTGGTTCGATCGGTACCAACCGTAAGCCCCCCGGGTGAAAATAAATAAGCGAGGTTTACTAACCGAGCCCCCCCTCAGGAATACAACACACGCCCCATTTTTTGAAAAACGGTCGGAGGTTTTGGAAAAAATGACAAAGAACGAAGTAGTCCAGAAAGAACGGGTGAAGCTGCTCGAGATTTTCAAAGATATCGACGAAAAACAAAAAATACTGACGGAGTCGCTGATTGATGAGGCGGCTTTTTTAGTGGGCGAAAACTTTGTACTCAGACAATCACTTGAGAAAACAGGGATGGTCAAGATGCATCCGGACCATCCGGATATACAGAAAACTGTGCCGGCCTCTGCACAATATCTCAAAAATCTTAACGCATACACGATCATGGTCAAGACGCTAAGTACGATACTCAACAGACAGTCGACTGGTGACGATGACGACGATCTGGAAGAATTCGAATGATAGGCTCGTACCTTTGGGAATATATCGAGCGCGTGGAACGAGGCGAAGAGGTCGTCGGCCTTGAGACAAAGCAAACATGCGCCATGCTCAAAGAGCACTTCTCAGACGCAAGCATAAAGATAGACCTGGAACCGGCACACAAGCGAATCAAGTTTATTGAGACCAAATGCAAACTTTATGAAGCGCCGTTTGCAGGGAAGCCGTTTATATTAACCTTGTTTCAAAAGGCCATTGTAGAGTCGATTCACATTTTCTTCATTTACGATTTTGAGCTCGACAGGTACGTGAGAAGATACTTGGATATCCTGCTTATGATCGGTCGTAAGAATGGCAAGTCGCCATTTGCCTCAGCGCTCTCGCTTGCTGAGTTTTTCTGCGGACCGGAAGGAATCAAGATACTCGCAGCATCGAACGACTACGAGCAGGCAGATATCGTATTTCAGGCGATCAACTCGATGAGAGAGGAAAGTCTATCCCTTGAGAAGGTAACCAGAAAGAACATCAAGGGTATCTACTTCGGCAATCCGAAGAAACCAAAGAAAAAGGGCAAATTCAGCTATAAGAACAAAGGCAACATCCGGAAAATATCGGCAAAGGTCGGTGCGAAGGAAGGCCGTAACGTTTACATGGTCGTTGTTGACGAAGTCCACGAACTAAAGGACAACGAGATGATCATGCCACTACGCCAGGCGCTCTCAACACAGGACGAGCCTCTATATTTTGAGATAACCACAGAGGGATTCATCACAGACGGATACCTCGACACGAGACTCCAAGAAGCAAGACAAGTACTCAAAGGCGAACTCATTCGTCCAAGGTGGCTGATCTGGTTATTCACTCAGGACAGCGAGAATGAGATATACGAGGACGAGACCACGTGGCTCAAATCGAACCCTGGTCTAGGAGCGATCAAGAAATGGTCGTACCTTCGAAGCCTTATGGAAGAAGCCAAGACGAACAAAGTCACAAGGGCCTTCGTACTTGCGAAGGATTTCAACATCAAACAGAATAACGCATCTGCATGGCTGATGGAGAACGAATTCACCAACACCACCGTCATGCCGATTGAATTTTTCAAAGGCGCCATGGCCATCGGCGGTGTCGACCTTGCTGAGACAACAGACCTCTGCTGTGCTAAGGTGCTGATCATGCGTCCTAACGATCCAAAGAAATACTTCCTCACGAAGTACTTCATACCAGAGGCGAAGATTGAAAAAGGCGAGGAAGAGGACAAGAAGAACTATCTCGAATGGGCGCGCTTGAATCTGATCGAGGTTAGTCCAGGGAACGAAAACGACTTCGCCAAGATCACCGAGTGGTTTGTGTGGCTGTATAAGTCATTAGGAATCAGAGCGTACAAGGTCGGCTACGACAACGCGCTTGCGAAGTACTGGGTGAAGGACATGGAAGAGATCGGCTTTGATATGGAGCGCATACCGCAAAAACCTGAAGAACTCTCGAACCCGATGAAGCTGCTCGAGGCGGACCTTAAGAACAGTATGGTCGTTTACGACAACAACCCGATCGACAGATGGTGCCTGAGCAACACAGCCATGAAGATAGACAACTTAGGACGCATCATGCCAATGAAAATAAACGATACGAAGAACAGACGCATAGACGGAAGCGCGGCAAAGATCATCTGCTACGCAACTTATATGCGACACCGCAACGACTATCTAAACTTAGTGAGGTGATGGAATGGCCCTAACAGATTTTTTTAAAAGTTTTACTGCCAAGGGCAGGGAGCAGATGCAGCTGGCGAAACTACTGAACGACGCTCCGATATTCTCTCAATTCGGCGACAATATCTACGCATCGGACGTGGTCCAAAACTGCATTGACGTCATCGCCACTGAGATATCCAAGCTGCATCCGCAGCACATACTGACAAACACAAAAGGCGTGCAGAGCACACCGAGAAGTAGCATCAATAGGCTGTTCAAGTTTGCACCGAACCCACTCATGACGACAAGGGATTTCCTGGAGAAGGTTATCTGGCTGTTGTTCCTCAACTACAACGCATTCATCTACCCGATGTATGAAGTCTACCAGGATAGCGACGTGCAGCGAAAACGCTTCACAGGATTCTATCCACTCAACCCATCCCAGGTCGTGTTTGAACAGGATCCGACAGGCAGACTGTATGTTCACTTTTACTTCAGGCAAGGCCAGAATTACCAAATACCCTACGATTCGGTGATTCACCTGAGAAAGAAATTCTCAGCCAACGACATCATGGGTGGCGGATACAACGGACAGCCGGACAACGAACCACTGCTTAGTGTGCTTGAGACAAACAACACCGTTATACAAGGCATCGGAAAGGCCATCAAGACTAGCCTCTCAATTAGAGGAATCCTGAAGCTCTCAACGATGCTCGACGACGATAACCAGAAAGCAGAACGTAAACGCTTCGAGAAAGCCATGAAGGATGGCGACACAGGCATCCTGCCACTGGATCTCAAAGGCGAATACATTCCGATCACATCAGATCCGAAACTCATAGACAAGGACACGCTCGAGTTTTTGGAGTCCAAAGTACTCAGATGGTACGGCGTCAGCCTTCCAATCTTGAGTGGCGACTTCACAGACGAACAATATCAGGCGTTCTATGAGAAAACACTGGAACCTATACTTGTAAGTTTAGGCCAAGCATTCAGCAAGGTCTTGTTCTCGGAAAGGGAACTTGACGTTGGTAACGAGATAGTATTCTACCAGAAGAACATGATGTATCTCTCCACGAAAGCGAAGCTCGATATGCTAAAAACTGCCGGAGAGCAAGGCTTGCTGACTGATGATCAAAAGCTCGCGCTTCTTGGATACCCACCGATTGGTGGAGAAGAAGGCAAACGAAGAACACAGTCGCTCAATTTCGTTGATACGAAGTTAGTGAATGATTACCAGATGCAAAAGGCGAAGTCGCCGCAGATTAACACAGGGGGTGCGAACTAATGTCAAAACAAAAAGCAATGGAAATGATGGTCGTCACCAGAGCCTACGCGGTTGAGGATTTCAAAGCGGAAGCCAGGGCAGATGGCAACAAAAAAGGTGTCACCGGTCATGCCGCTGTGTTTAACCGAATGACCAACATCGGTGGGTGGTTCAATGAGATCATCGAACCAGGTGCGTTTGACGGCACCGACCTGACGGACGTCTTGTTCTTTGTGAATCACAACATGATGAAGATTCCTCTGGCCAGATCGCGCAGAAACAATGGCAACAGCACGATGACACTGGGCGTCGATGATATCGGCCTAGCGGTGGATGCGGACTTTGACACTGAGAACAACTCAGAAGCCAAGAGCCTACACAGCGCCATCTCAAGAGGCGACATCGACGGTATGAGCTTCACATTCAGGATCAAAGAGGACAAATGGGAGAACCTCGACTCCGATATGCCGACAAGGCGTATCCTCAAAATTGCGAAGGTATTCGAGGTAAGTGCGGTTAACATGCCGGCTTACACCGACACCGATATAAGCGCGAGAGACCACGCGGCACTGGACAGTGCAAGGCAAGCTCTGGAGAGAGCTCAAAAGCTGGATAGCTTGAATGAAGTTGAAGTTTTAAGATTGAGAGCACAAATACTATCAAAATTTTAGGGGTGAAGAGATGAAAGATAAACTTAAAAAAATGTTAGCACAAAAGCAACAAAAGAGATCAGACCTTCTCGCGAGAAGCCAAGCATCTGAGGATGTGAAAGAGCTCCGCAGCATCAACACAGAAATTGAAGCGGTCAACGAGGAAATCGGAACACTTCAAAAAATGCTTGACGACTTGTCTGAAAAACTTGACGACGAGTCTAAGAGCAAAGAGGAAGATGAGAGAAGCGCTGATCCAGAATTTAAAGGCGCTGAATCAAGAGCAGCTGCAGTCCCTGGCATGCCGGGACAAGCACAAGTAATAGGAACATACGGTGCAGGCTCTGAGATGAGAGGCAATCAAGACATCTTCAAGCAAATCGAAGCGAGAGCAGCTGACCTGATCGCAGGTAAAGCCGTCAGCTTCAGTGCAGAAGAGATGCGAGCTCTTGAGCAAAGAACAACTACCATCGGTGGTGGCACACTGGTCGTTCCAAAGCACCAGTCAAGCACACTCAACCCATCGTTCAATGAAATCTCAGGCGTCATCAACCAAGTAAACTCAATCAGCCTTCCAGGTGGCGACACTTATACAAAAGGTTACGAGATCAACATCGGCGAAGGTGATTACACCACAGAGACAGGCAACTACACCGAGTCAGATCCGACATTCGGATACGTTGACATCGTGAAAGCGAAGATTACCGTATACTCTGAGATCACTGACGAAGTGAAGAAGCTCCCTGCGGTTGATTACGCAGCATACGTGTCTGCAGCAATCATGAACATGCTCCGCAAGAAAATTTCTAAGGAAATCTTTGTGGGTGCAGGCGGAGCGAACAAGCTCAAAGGTATCCTCACATCAACAACTCCACTCACAAACGACATCGACATTGCAGCGATCGATGCCAACACGCTCACTAAGATCGTGTTCGGTTACGGCGGCGACGTAGACGTAGAAGGTGGCTGCACACTTTACATCAACAAACTCACGCTTCAAGCGTTCGCTGAGATTAGAGGAAATGACAGCAAGCCTGTCTACAGAATCACAATGGATGGCAACACCGGAACAATCGGCTACGTAGACGGCAGCCTCACAGTGCCTTATACACTTACAAGTGCGCTTACATCATTCGCCGCTACTGCAGAAGATGCGTTCTTCGGCGTTTACGGTAATCCGATGATGTACGAACTCACCATGTTCTCAGGCGTTGAGATTTTGGAATCAAGAGATTTCAAATTCAGAAGCGGCCAGATCGCATACAGAGGCGCTGTATGGGCCGGTGGTTCACCAGCTGCATACAAAGGCTTCGCGAGACTCAAGAAGAACGCAGTAGTTTAATGAACTAAGAGGGGCAGGGCAAGTGCCCGTCCCTCTTTTTATTTAGGAAGGTGAAAAAACAATGCCTAAAAAGACAAAGGCCGTCGAAGGCGCAACAGAAGTGGCGCTTAAAAAGCCTCTAGATAACACTATCGTTCTTAAAGCCAACCAACCACTCAGCGCGGCGGCTTATCAACTGATTGTCGACAGGGTGGACGCTCTCAACAAGCAGTGGGATGGCGAGATCAAATTTGTTTTGATACCGCATACAACAGACGTCCAGGAATAAAGGGGGCGAGTCCATGATACTCACAGCCACAGAAGCAAAAGACATGCTGATGCTTGATCCAGAGACAGATTATCCTCAGCTAGCCATCGTCCTGCCGGCGATCGACGAGTACATCAAGGCCGCTACAGGATTCGACTGGGGAACGACCACAACCGAATACCCAACCATTGATCCGGTGGCCAAGATGGCAGCGTCTATTCTTTTGTCACAGTGGTACTTCAATCCACTTGAGATGGGGAAGGAAAACTACGCTGTGGTGGGATTCGTAGGACAGCTGCAGGCGAAGAAGCTGCCAAGAGAGGTGTCGTCATGATCAAGCCAGGTGAACTCAGACATAGAGTCGACATTTTAGCTCCGCCGACCACTCGAAACGATTTCGGCGAAGTAGACATATCAGATGACGAGCAGTGGTCCGTATTCAAAACCGTATGGGCATCAGTCGAACCGCTCAAGGGCCGGGAACTTTTCACAGTTCAGCAGATCAACTCTGAGATAACGCTCAGGGTGAAAATGTGGTACATCCCGGGCGTCAAGGCTAATATGCGCATACGCTCAAGAGGTCAAATCTTTGAGATAGTCGGGCCGCCGATCGACAACAAGCAAACTCACAGAGAACTGGAACTTATGTGTAAAGAGGTGAGCTGATGGGGATCGATGTGGACCAACGAAGCCTAGACGACATCATCAAGACGCTCGAGAAGCTCAACGACCTGACTCAAAAACAGGTCAATGTTGCGGCGAGACTCGGTGCAAGGTTCGTCCAGAAGAAAGCCAAAGAAAAAGCTCCGGTGTCCGAGGATGGATCACATGGAAGGCCGAAAGGATTCCTCAAGAAAAACATCAAGATAAAGGCCGAGAAAACTAGGGAGAAAGGCAAGAAGGTCTACAGCGTGGGAATTCATGGCTCTGCCTGGTACGGCGTTTTTGTTGAGTATGGTACAAAGAAGATCAGGAAGCAGTCGTTCTTGAGACCGGCGCTAGACAATCACCGGGAAGAAATCGAGAAAATCATACTTGAGTCGATCGCGAGGGGGGTGGACAAGGTCAAATGATAGAGAAAGCGCTACAATCAAAAACTGAAAGCCTGTCAAATGGCGCGAAGGTCTACCCACTGGCAGCGCCAGAAGGTGAAAAGACGCCATACATCGTCTACGCCAGGAGCGGCACAGACCGCTTACCAACGCTCACAGAGCAAGGCGCGCACAAGACGAGCTTCCAACTCACCATCGCGGAAAAAAGCTACTCAAAGATGGTTGAGCTGAGAAAGACGATCAGGGAAGGCCTCGAGTTTCAGACCGGCGTATTCAAACCAGGCACGCCCGAGGTACAAAACCTGTTAATCGAGAACGAGGACGAGATGTACGATCCGGAAACGAAGGAGTACATCGGCATACTCGACATTTTAATAATTTATAACTAGGAGGTTAAGCATATGCCAAATGCAAGATTAGGTAACGGCACAACCCTGAAAATTGGTGCAACCAACGTCGGCGATCTTACAAACATCGGCGCTGTGGAAGCAACCACAGATCCGATAGACGTGTCAACCCTTGCCAGTGACTGGAGAGAATTCATACCTGGCATGAGAGATGGTGGCGAAGTCGTATTCGCGGGCCATTTCTTCCCGGGAGATGCAGGTCAAGCAGCACTTAAAGCCGCTCACATCGGCAAGACCACCGATCCATACACAATCACATTCCCGGGCGGACTCGGAGCGTGGACTTTCAACGCATTCATCACAAAATTTTCTGTGCTTGATGCGACCAATGAGGATCCGATCGGCTTTGAGATTGGTGTGAAGATCACCGGCGAACCATCGCTCGGCAACGTAGCGGTAGCAGGCTTGTCGGCTCTCGTTCTCACAGGAACAGCAGGCGCATTGTCGCCGGCGTTCAACAACGCGAAGTACAACTACAGCTGGTCGTTCACAACGCTTTCATCAATCACAGTCACGCCGACCGGCGCATCACAGACAATGGACATCTATGTCGACGGCGCACTTCACCAGTCAGGCCTTGCATCCGGAGCGGCTTCGATTCCGATCGATGGCTTCAGTGGTGCGGCAATCTCAAGACGAATCGATGTTGTGGCCAGAGAGTCAGGAAAGACACCAAAGACTTACACAATCGTGGCAATCAGAACAGCTTAATACCGAGGGGCCTAGTGCCCCTCTATTTTTGAATATGGAGGTTTATATTCATGGCAAAAGCATTTGTACCTTACAAACTGGACAAAGTCAGAAACTTGAGATACGGCATGAGGGCATTCTCGAAGATCGAGGATGAATTCGGTACGCCGCTCGCTAAGATAGATTTAAATAACCTTACACAAAGGCAGCTCGCGACGATCATCTGGGCAGGATTTGAACATGAGGACAAGAACCTCGATGCAGACAAGGTCATGGATCTGATCGACGAGTACTCAGACATCCAGGAAGCATCCGAGATGCTGTCAAAGGCGATCAAGGAAAGCATGGGAAAACCAAGAATGACCACGCCGGCAAAATCCGGAAAAAAGTAGATGATGAGTGGGACTGGGACGGCATGCTCAGGTCAGCAGCCAAGGCAAATATAAGACCGGCCGAGTTTTGGGAGATGACGCCGGCTGAGCTTATCATCTGCGTTGAACAACATGTCGCGGCACACATCGAATCATTCAAGGAGTCCGTAACGGTGGCGTACATGAACGCATCATGGCACAGAGCCAAGAAGATGCCAAGGCTTGAGTCGGTGCTTAGCAAGATCGATGGCAAGGTTGTGAGAGAAAAGAAAAAGGCCCAAACGCCAGAAGAGATGATGGCAATAGCGCAAGCAGTCACAAAATGTTTTAGCAAAGCGAGGTGAGCAGATGGGTATAGTAAGAAACCTGCTCGTCAGGGTAGGTGCCGACCTAACTGACCTACAGAAAAAATTAAAACAAGCGCAAAAGATGTTCAAGAACCTTGGGAAGGACCTGAACAAGATCGGCGAGAGCATGACGAAGAAGATCACTGTCCCGATCGTCGCAGCAGCAACCGCGTTCGGAGTGATGGGTCTTAAGGCAGCCAAAGCAGCGGACGACCTGGCAGACCTCTCGATGGTGACGAACATCGGCGTCGAGGACCTTCAGGCCTACGCCTACGCCGGAAACATACTCGGTACCGACCTTGAGACAATCACAAGCGCACAAACGAAGCTCACCAGAGCGATTGCGGAAGCGCATGGTGGCAACAAGGATGCCATTCAGTCGTTTCAGGAACTCGGTGTTCAAATCTACGACGCCGAAGGCAAGCTCAGAAGTGCAGATGATGTGTTCTGGGATGTGCTCGACGCACTGGGAAAGATTGAAGATCCGGTACTGAGAGACGCACTCGCGATGCAGCTCATGGGCAAGAGCGCACAAGACCTCAACCCACTCATCAAAGCAGGGTCAGAAGAGATAAAAAAATACATGGACAGAGCGCGAGAGCTTGGGATCGTTATGAGCGAGGAACAGGTGACAGCGCTCGCGGACCTGAACGACGCATGGAGCACGCTCAAATTTCAATTCGGCGCAGTGGGCAACGTCATAGCGGCCACGCTTGCACCGGCTCTGCAGGGACTCATTGAGTCAATCACCGCCAAGATGCCGGAGGTGACGCAGAAGCTCAAAGACCTCGTCGAAGGCTTCCTCGCTCTGGATCCGGAAACGCAGAAGTTTATACTATCGGCTATTGGACTCTTGACAGCTATGGGACCGATCGTCCTAGTGCTTGGGAAAGTGGCGATGGCCATATCTGGCGTGATCGGATGGGTGAGTGGAATCATCGGCATGTTTAAACTCGCCGGTGCAGGATCATTGACATTCAAAGCGATACTCACAACGGTATTCGGCAGCATAGGTGGTGCCATTGTCGCTGCGATTGCCATCATAACCGCGCTGATATTGATTTTCAAGCACCTATGGGATACCAACGAGGAATTCAGAAACGCCGTCATAGCGATATGGGAAAGCATCAAAGCAGCGGTCTATCCTATCCTTCAGGGGCTGTGGGACTTCATCGTCTTAGTGTTTACCGAGGTGGCGACATTCATCCAAGACAACATGGGAACGATTCAGGAGATTTTCACAACAACCTGGGAGATCATAAAGGAAATATTCAAGCTCGCACTTCAGTTTATCATCGATACAGCAAAGCCAGCGATTGAAAATTTTAAGGGTATCTGGTCTGCCATGGGCGTTGAACTTAAAGAATCATTTAGACTTACATGGGATGTCATAAAGGCTGTAGTTAAAATGGCACTTGAGGTAATTGCAGGCATTCTTAAAATTGGTTTAGGTTTAATAACCCTCGATTGGAATAAAGTTTGGGAAGGTCTAAAACAAACATTCGGTGCAATATGGACTGGAATTGTTAGCATTGTCCAAAGCGCATGGGAAAAAATAACTGGATTTATCGGTCGAATTATCGATGGAGTAAAAAATGCCATTCAATCAGTTAAAGATCTATTCAGTGCAGGTGATGGTGGACCATCACCAGGTCTAGGCACACAGTCGCTACAGGCAGCTGGCAAGATACCAAAACTCGCAGAGGGCGGTATACTCACATCACCTACGCTCGCGATCGCCGGAGAAGCAGGACCAGAGGCCGTCATTCCACTGAGCAAGCTAGACAGCATGCTAGGTCAAGGTGGCAAGGATACAATCGTTCAAGTCATACTTGACGGCAGAGTCGTCCAGGAGTACGTGGACAACGGACTCGGCAACAAGTCGCTTGCGTTTGGGGGTGCATACTAGATGCCAGCATATCAAATTGAACTAAATGATCCGACGCTCAGCCAGACGTTCGACATCACAAGCAAGACAGCGTCATTCCAAACGACAGAAGTGCTAGACACGCCGCTCCTTGGATTTAAAGTGAACTCGAGGGCCATCTTCAAAGGCCATCTGTTCCACAAAATAATCATCAAGAAGGACGGCGTGGAAGCGCTCGATGGCGTGATTATAGACCAGGCTGACAAGCAGTCGCAGGGCGACAAAACGACCGGATTCACATGCCAGAACAACGGCTACTACGCTCAAAAAAGGATTGTGGCCGAGGTCTACAACAACAGGACAGCGAGCTACATCCTGACGCACCTGATCACGAAGTACTTCCCAGAGGTCAGCTCAAGTATGATCAAGCCGTCAACGGAAGTGCTCAAAGAGATCAAATTCACATACGTCATGCTGTCGGACGCCATCGAGTACATCATGAACCTCATGCCAGGGTGGCGGTACTACATCGACAGCCAGGACAGGTTTCATTTTTTCTTCAAGACAGACGGTATCGGTGCACCGGTCAACCAAACAATGATCCAACTCGACTCGCTTAGCGTCGATTATGAGGGGATAGACCATTATAACCGCGTGTGGATCGTCGGGAACAAAGAGGCAGCGCCGAATGCAATAGATGTCTACTACACTGCAGACGGCACGCAAAAGTACTTCGGACCATTGCCATACGAACCGGCAGCACTCAAGATATTCATCACGCCTGCAGGTCTGCCTGAGTATCAGCTAACGATCGGTGCCGAAGGCGCAGAGGGAAGCTTCGAAGCTCTGTACAATGCAAAGCAAAGAGTGTTCTACCTGGCCAACCCATCGTTCATGTTCGGAGCACTCAGGGCGAACTTCAGACCGATAAGACAATTTATAGACTACTACGAGAATGTGCCGGATATCCAGAAATTCGGACTCATGGAACGCGCCGTCAAGAACAAGGACGTCACCAACCAGTCAGAGACAAGGCGATATGGTAAGGCACAGGTCCAGGAGTCAAGCGTGACGAAGCGTAAGCTCAGATTCACATCGGATCATCCGAACATCCTGAACGCTTCGCTCGGACAGCAACGTGCGGTTAGCATCATGAAGGGTCACTGGGAGATAACAGGCAACTTCATATTCACTCGAATAAGCCGAGATGTAGCGGCGAAAAGAGACAAGATGGAGATCATCGACGTCGAGATGGAAGAGGTGATTTGATGGCCACACTTACCAAGCAAGTGGATAATCTGAATAAGAGGGTCGTGGCACTTGAGAATTCGGAGCTTGAGGCGTCGGATGCGGTACCGTTTATCGTTAAACTATATGCGGAATTCAACATCCCACCGGCGACATATTGCTCAGAGGACACAGAGTGCTCAGAGGATTTGGAGTTATCAGATGGCGCAGCAGGCGCAGCCGAGGAACTAAGTACGAAGATTAACTACAGCGCGGTGGGCACTGGCGCGGTCCCTGCACCAGGAACGATAGGCATGCCAGATGAAGCAGCGCGCAAGCCTGTCGGATCGGTGACGACCGTCGAGAGCTCTGAGACAGAGACCGTTATTGTGTTCAGCTCGTTCTTTGATGAACAGGCAGCCAATGGCGAGACGCTCACGAGTGCCGCTGTGCTTTATGATGCGACAGACAGCATAGGAACAGGCGCTGTGGTGACAAGTGAAGCCATCAACATTGAGAAAACATCGGCCAAGACGCTCACTGTCTCGGCAGAAATAACAATTACGGAGGTGGTGTAGAGTGCCTTTGATTTCTTACATCAAAACAACATGGCTCAATAAGATACCAGGTGTTCAAGCCGGTACCAAAGTGAATGCCACAAACATGAACAAGATCGAGCAAGGGATTTATGACGTCACTGAGGCAACCAAAACGCTCGAGACTCAGTCCACAGGCTCGACCATTTACTCTTATAAGAACATAGGGGGTGCATTATAATGCCAGCTAACACAACTCCAATATTCCCAAAAGTACCTAAGACCTCGTGGGGCAAGCTCACAGCTGCAAACACGGCGACAGATGGAACCGGTACAACAGTTGAGCTTTTTACGGCAGGACCGGATGGCGCTAGAATCGACCAGATCAAAGTAAGACCACTAGGAACAAACGTCGCAACGGTTCTCAGGCTGTTCGTCAACAACGGATTGACACCGGCAACTGCGGCAAATAACTCGCTCATACACGAGACTACAATCGCAGCGACGACGATCTCTCAAGTGGCGGCTCTTGCTGACTATAACATCACTTTAACGGTGAATGGATCCGAGACAGTGCCGCCGATCCAAGCACTCCCTCCGGGATACAAAATCTTAGCATCGATAGGTACGGCAGTGGCGGCAGGCTTGCAGGTTACTGTATCGGGTGGTGATTATTAATGCCTAGAGGATTTTCAGAGGGTTTTCTAAAACCTAAGAAAGACGGCAAAAAAGGAGAACCATTCCTTCCAAGCAGGTTGCGGTTTGAGTCAGGAATGCTACAGGCGTACGCTACGGACGACACTGGGGCAGGAACTGTCAACTTAACGATACCACAAGGATCTAAGGTATTTGGACTTATAGTTGACATGCGCCTAAGCTCAAACAATCCCTCGTGCACAACATCCATCCAGATATTCATGGATGGCGTACAGGTCATCAGTCAAAACCTATTCAGTGGGGGAAACTTTACAATTCCTCAGACGCTAAGAGATTTGTTTGAGATAGAATCGCTTAATGGACAGACAACACCAACTTGTACATTCGCAGGAGTTGCATCAAAAATTCAAACCATATCGAATTTGACGAGGGTACAATTTTCAATTAGCGGTATGACACAAAGCTTTGCGACATATCGAGGGATCAGTGTAACTATTGCCTACGAACCACCTCTGACATAAGAAGGAGTGATAACATGCCATTAATGCAAAAAATTTCAGTCGCAGTTACCTCAGGACAAGGAGAGACTCAAGTGTACTCTTATTCCGGAAAAGGGACGGTGAACCACTTAAAAGTACCAAGAGGTGGGTACAGCGGTGGAAACTGGTTATACCCTATTGAATTTGAAATTGACGGAGTGAGATCCGAAAGACTTGGTGATGAAACTAAAGAAAAAATAGCGGAATATCAAAGCATGTTTATGTCAGGAATTCAATTTACAGAGAGCTTCAAGATATTCATTTTTCCTGCGTATACAGGCACTTTTTTGGGAGAAGTCTTGATAATTCCTAAAATATGAAAGGAGACTCTTTTATGGAGATTATAGTAAAAGAACAAAGAGTTGATGCTTTAGGCAGGCCTTTTGTCTACATTGAATACGACGGAAAAACAAAGAGTGGAGAGCCTGTAACCGAAATAGTGTACTTTGATCCTGAATTAATCCCAGAGATACCGCCCAACGAATTAAGTCAGATAAAGGAAAAAATTTACCAACTTGAAAATCTGGTCGCCGACCTAATAGAAGTCGTACTGATGGGGGTGTAATCAATGGACGAAAGAAAACTTAGACTCTACAAATTCCTATTAGACATGGGACGAACAACTCTGGACGACATCCCAGAGCCATACAGGACGGCACTGTCGCCGGCAGAAACTGAACCAGAAGCGACCGAGTAAGGTCGCTTAATCTTTATAGCAGGGGGAGTATATGAAAGAATTCATAATTAGATATTGGTTAGAATTCATGTTTGCTGCGGCGATCAGCATTATGGGAGGTGCTATAAAGCGCATGAAAAAACAATATGAAAAAGCGAAAACGGACAATGAAGCTATAAAAAGCGGAATGAAAGCTCTGCTTCGCGCTGAAATCATTGCAACTTACAATCATTATGCAGAGCAAAAGACGCTCCCCATTTACGCTCGAGAGAATCTGTACGGACTTTACAGGGAGTATGAAGCATTAGGCGGAAATGGAGCGATCAAAGACTTAATGGAGATTGCTTGTGAATGGCCTACGCATTAAAGAAAGGCGGTGTAACTTGAAACTCAAACAGGATATCAGACTAACCGAAAACTTCAGTGTAAACGAATATTTAACTGACAATGACAGTGAAGAATTATCAGTCGAGCATTTCATTAATATTCAAAATCTCACGTATAAACTGCAGCTTCTAAGGAATATCGTCGGTCGAATAGATATTACTCCAAATGGCGGCGGATATCGTGGGGGTGATTACAATAAGCGAATTGGAGGAACTCAAAATCCACCTTCGCATCATACCAAAGGATTTGCAGCAGATATAAAATTTGACTTTAGAGGCTGGACACGGTCGTCAATGACAAAACTATTGCAAGCGTTAGGATTCACAAATGTTAATTTTTATTGGAATGCTCAGCGCAGTGGTTGGGTTTGGCTTCACGTTGACATTGGTGATACTTGGAACAAGCAACAATTCAACTATCGAGACATGGACGCTATTACCAAGAAAGAAATCAAGGTGTAGTATGGTACTTAGATTAAGATTCAAAGCTAGAGAGGTGTAAACATGGATTTTTTTAAACCAACGGATCCAGATTTATCACACATGATCAAAGCGATTCAAAGAAAATTCAAGATAGCGGTGGACGGATCGCAAGGACCACAGACCCTCGCTACGATATATGAAGCACTCGGATGCGCAGAGTATCCGTACACCTTCACAGCCTACGGCGCAGATGTGACCGTCATGTATCCGGATCAACTCAGAGTGGCCAACGGCGAAGGCAAGAGCATAACAAACTTCTTCCAGGGAACGAGTGGCCAGTACAACAACGGCAAGCAGATCGGCTCGATGGCCATCAACCAAGGCAAGGTCATCTACGACCAGGCATGCCATGCGTGGATGCATACCGTCGGAAGAAAAGCCTATCCGGAAGGCGTCCTGTATCTCACACGTGACGGTAAAGTGCTTTATGAGAGAGTGGCATACCTCAGAGAACTAAAAACGCCACTGAGCGCCATTTTGTGGTTAGTTGGTGGGTGCAGCGGTGGGCGCAATTTCAATCCGGATGCGGAAGGTTTCTCAAGACACGTGTGCTCAGATGGAAAGATCAGAGATTACACCGACGTATTCAGGGCGGCAAGGCGCGTCTCTATCTTTTACAAGGACGGCATGATGTACAAGATCGCGCATCCGTTCATCACCATGCAGGGACTTGATACGCTGCTGATTAACAAATTCGGTGCCGATCCAGGGCGTATCATTCACCTTGACGGCGGAACGCCATACGCAAAGAACCTCACCAAGGCATCTGGTACGAAGAGCGTGGCCAACGCATCGTACCCACAGAAAGCCGTTCTTTACTGCGAGAAATAGGGGGCCTATATGGATTTAATTCTAAGACTTGGAATAGCGCTCATCATTTTGATATGCGCCAACATCGCACTGGGTAGCTTAAACTCATGGTTCACTGAGACGTTCGACAAAGAGACGTTCTGGAAGGGCGTTAAAAAGGGCGTGGCTGTGATTTTCCTTTTTGTCGCGGTTTACATCGCCGGAGCGCTCGTCCCTGAGATAGAGGCGACGCTTGTGGGTGGTGAGCCGGTGAACCTCACGACAGGTATGCTGTACGTCGTCATGGCCGGTTTCTTATGGTATGCAAAGGAAGTGCTGACGAAGCTCGCTACACTTATTGGTGGCAAGATCAAGATCGAAGAGATTACTATGGATAAGGGGAAGGAACCTTAAAAGATGAAGCGGCCGCAGGGCCGCCTCTTTATTTCAATTATTATTTAATTGCATTTATTGATTACGTTTTAAATGTTCACAATTTTCAGAATTTGTGATAGAATTCAAGAGATAAAACTAATGAATTAAGGAGGAAAGATGAACTTACTTGCAGAGTACATTAACAAAAAGTTGAGTATAAGTGATATGATTAATGAATTGAATCAGTTGATAACAGATTATAATCAGAAAACTAATTCATATTTATTCATTTTCACAACTTCATTGAGTAAGCCAAACCCAGAAACATTTTTAACGCAAAATGATTATTACATAATTTATGATTTATTAAAAGGAAAAGGTGTTAATCACAAAATTGATTTTTATCTTGAGACTCCAGGAGGAAGTGGAGAAGCTGCCGAAGAAATTGTTAAGTTTCTTCATAGTGAATTCAATAACGTTAGATTTGTAATTAGTGGAGAAGCAAAAAGTGCTGGAACAATATTGGCATTATCTGGAGATGACATTTATATGACCGAAACTGGTAGTCTTGGCCCAATTGATGCACAAATGAGAATTGGTAGATCTCAAGTATCAGCTTATGATTATATGGATTGGATTAATGAGCGCAGATTAGAAGCTCTGTCTGGAAATTTGAATCAGGTTGACGCGCTAATGATAGCTCAAATAACGCCTGGAGAGTATAATGGTGTATATAATGCATTAAATTTTGCGGTTGATTTGGTTGAAAAATGGTTATATGAAAGAAAATTCAAAGATTGGTATGTGACTGAAACTAACAAAAAACCTGTAACAGATGAAATGAAAAGAGCAAGAGCTAAAGAAATTGCTCAAGAGCTTACGAATCATGGAAGATGGAGATCTCATGGTAGATCATTAAAAAGTAAAGACTTAGAAGAACTTGGTTTAAAAATTAATTGTTTAGAAATTATTCCAGATGTCAAAGAAATCATATATAGAATTCAAATGATTTGTAGATTGATTTTTGAATCTTCATCAGTTTTTAAGATTTACATGACTGCTGATGGGCGGATATTTAAGAATGCAACTAATATTGCTCAAAATGTAAACGAACCACAACAAGGGCCAAGTAATTTTGAAATTGAGATTCCATGTCCTAAATGTAATAAGATGCTTAAGTTTGTTGGGGCACTAGAACCAAACGTTGACTTGACGGAAGTGCTAATGATTAAAAAAGCCATACCATTCCCCAAAAATGATGAATATAAGTGCGATTGTGGATATGTTTTAAATATTAAGGGTATAAGGAATGATATAGAACAGCAAACAGGAAAGAAAATAACATAGAAACTTAATTTTTAATATTAATATTTCGTGGTAAAATTACGATATTACTTATATCATTTTGATTGAATATATCATATTGATTGAAGGGAGATGGTTGTATGGCTAAGACCTTACTAGATTCTCAGACTTATTTACTTACATTAGAGTTTATTGAGGATGTTAAATTGAAAGTAAATGCAAAAGATACTGAAAGTAATGAAAATCCGGATATTAGAAGGGTACTTTTATCACGAGATGATTATTTAGTTGAAGAACAGTACGTTTATAGTTTAACGTAAAAATAGCGACCAAAATGGTCGCTTTTTTTATTTATTCTATTACACTCTCTGCAAATCAACTTATTTGTAAGAGCGACTACTTTGAAGCTAGAACCAAAATGCGAACATTGAGGGGTGTACTTAGCAAAGATAATTATTTCGCCTGCAACAAGAATTTCAAATGGATCTGAGTTGGGCTTCTTAATATTATAGTAGTCATGACAACTCTTGTGGTGCTTATCATAAACCAAGTGGTTAAAAAGTGGTTAAGTCTAAAATCATAAAAGCTAGAAGCGTTGTTTTAACTGCTTCTAGCCTTTTTTGGTGGAGATGATGGGACTCGAACCCACGACACCCAGACTGCCAGTCTGGTACTCTCCCATCTGAGCTACATCCCCACGACATCTCTTATTTTAATGGGTTTTCTATTGAAATACAAGGGGAAATTTATGATACAATAGGATTATCATGAATTAGGAGTCGCCATGTACAGTGAAAACGGGTTTGATGAGAATTGGATGGAACGGTTAAGAGTCCGCTTTATGGATGAATATAAAATAGATGATTTCCAAATATTATGTAAGTGGTCAAATGATCCCAAAATACGGCCGTACGCCATTCCTAAATTTAGCATAGGCGTAGATGAACCTTTTACACCGTTTGAACTCATGGTTAGCGCCATGCAAAATGACGATAAACGCATCTATATGGTCTGTGATGGTGAGAAGCCGATTGGTGAGTTCAGTATCGACATGGCTTTCGGAAGACGTGTGCATGAAACGCCAGATACAGCATGGATCAGCCTCGTAATAGGTGAAGAAAATTATCGTGGTAAAGGTGTCGGCAGGTGGATCATGACGCAAATCGAACGCGAATGTGCTCAATTAGGTGCACATGCTATAGAGCTGGGGGTTTTCGAATATAATAAGGCTGCAATCCGATTGTACGAGTCCATGGGCTATGAAATCATCGCTGTGATTCCGGATTTCGTCTATTTTGAAGGAACATGGCATGCAGATATCCGTATGCTAAAAAGAATGTGATATAATATTAACAAATTTTATTAAATAGGGTGACCTGCATCAAAAGTTGGCCGGAGAATATTTCGAAAAAGTAACATTCGAAACATCGACAGGCCTTTTTTTATTGTTCCTTAGAAAAACGGCCTGTTTTGGATTGATTGAAATATAACGATAATAGGTATTAATACCTATTAAGATGAGTCTTGAGGTGGGAATAAAGTTACATATAAATTGATTTCTATAGAATTATTTGTTTGACAAAAGTATTACGCGAATGATAAAATTTCATTAAATATTTGTAACGTTACTCAAAACATTTGTAACGCAACTCAAATATTTAGAAAAAAAAAAGGAAACAGGGAGGGAAACAAACGTATGGAGGGTTTATTGAACTTTTCAGGTTGGCTTGATGGTTTCTTCTGGGGCCCAATAATGATTTACTTGTGCCTCGCAGCCGGAATTTATTTTTCTGTATTAATGAAATTTCCACAACTCAGACTTGTCAAAGACATGGTTGGTCAACTCTTAGGCGGAAAAGCATCTGATAAAGGTGTTTCTTCATTCCAAGGTTTTGCCATGGCACTTGGTGGTCGTGTTGGTACAGGTAACATCACAGGCGTTGCTTCAGCAATCTTCTTTGGCGGTCCAGGAGCAGTGTTCTGGATGTGGGCAATCGCATTCTTAGGTGCAGGTTCAGCGTATATCGAGTCAGCTCTTGCTCAAGTATGGAAAGAGGAGATTCACGGGGAATATCGTGGTGGTCCAGCATACTATATCGAAAAAGGTTTAAAATCTAGACCTTTAGGGATCGCTTTCGCAATCTTAACTATTATTTCATGTGGTATCATGCTTCCAGGTATTCAAACAAACGCATTTGCTCAAGCAGGTAAATTATCGTTTGGTTTGGCACCATGGATTATCGGTTTAATCTACACGGCATTGGTTGGTTACGTTGTATTCGGCGGTGGTAAGAGAATCGCGAAAACAGCAGAAATGATCGTTCCTTTCATGGCGATTGGTTACATCATTCTTGCATTAATCATTCTTGCTGTAAACTTCACTAAAATTCCAGAAGTATTTGGTATGATTTTCTCTTCTGCCTTCAACTTAAACGCTGTTTACGGCGCAGTATTTGGCCAAGCAGTTGCTTGGGGCGTTAAGAGAGGTATCTTCTCAAACGAAGCTGGTCAAGGTACTGGTGCTCAAGCGGCTGGTGCTGCTGAAGTATCTCACCCTGCTAAACAAGGTCTCGTTCAAGCGTTTTCAGTTTACGTAGATACATTATTCGTTTGTACAGCTACAGCAGTAATGATCCTTTCTACTGGCGCATTTAACGTTGTTAACGAAGCAGGTGCATTTATTACAGAAAACCTTCCAGGCGTTGAGAAATCAAACTTCACTCAAGAAGCGGTTAACTCATTTATTCCTGGTATCGGTGGCGGATTCGTCGCAATCGCATTATTCTTCTTCACATTTACGACGATTTTAGCTTATGCATTCTATACTGATTCAAGTATTGGTTATATCTTTAAGAAGAACACAAGCGGTTCTGGATATAAAAATGCGATCCTGTTCGGTAGAGTTGCACTTATCGCGATGGTATTCATCGGTGCGATTTCTTCAGTTGACGTGGTTTGGAACTTTGGTTCAGCAGCAGTTGGCGCGATGGCATGGTTCAACGTAATCGTTATCATCCTGTTAACTAAACCAGGCTTAGCTACACTTAAAGACTATGAAGCTCAAAAGAAAGCCGGTCTCGATCCTATCTTCGTTCCTTCTAGAATTAACGTACAAGGCGCTGAAATTTGGGATAAGATTGCAAAAGAAAACTATTCTGAGCAATTTGCTGCGATGAATAAAGCGGTAAAAGAAGGTAAACTCAAGTAGTTGCCATTCTAATAGAAAAGAGAGATGCACATCATGTGCGTCTCTCTTTTTTTGTCTATGAAAGTATGGTAGAAACAGTTTACCTCGAATAGAACTCGACGATCAAATGGTCATTGATCTCGATTGGAATCTCCTCACGGCTAGGCATGCGCGTTAATACCACAGAAGTGCCATCCTCAGATTTTGTCAAGTAAGGAAGTTGACTAAAACTACTTAGTGCATTTGCCGTAAAGAGTGAAATCCTCTTTGCCTTTTCAGTGAGTGATACCGTGTCACCTGGATTGACACGATGAGAAGGAATGTCTGTTTTATTACCGTTTAAAGCGATGTGGCCGTGGACGACCATTTGTCTCGCTTGCCTGATTGATGTTGCAAGTCCAGATCGGTAAACGAGATTATCTATACGGGTTTCGAGTAACTTCACGAGATTTTCACCAACTAAGCCGGGTTGTTTTTTTGCTGCTTCAAAAGTTCGTCTGAACTGCTTCTCGAGTACGCCATAATAGGCGCGAAGCCTTTGTTTTTCAAGTAATTGTGTGCCATATGTGGAAAGTTTTCGGTCTGCGCGGCTAGTCCCCGGTTTTGCGCGACGCATCGCCTTTGGGTGACCACAGACATTAAGCCCTAATGATCGACTTCGTTTAAATCGAGGGCCATTCATGGTTGCCATTATTGCCTCCTAAAAATAGATAGTTTCGCCGCGGTAATTGATAATTATTATCAATAGCCTGACCCCATTATAACGCTTTAGAAGGTGAATGTAAAGCATAATTATCCCTTTTTAATGTAATGATTCAACTGGGTTTCATCTTGCTTTTCTAAGTCTCTCTTACCAGCCATTCCTTCGAGGTGATGAACAAATTCGTGGATAAGGGTTTTTCTTAGTTTATCCCTTAGCTTTTCAACTGAAAGGTGCGAATAGACCGCATTGAACGAGCCGTAGTAGAGAATAATTTGTTTACCGAGCGAACTGCGTACATATTCACCCATGATATATAAAGGCCTGCCATCCAACTCATAAGGACTATGTTTATCTCCTTCTAAGAGGATTACGCCACCACTTAACTCCTTAAAAAAAGGCTCCGGGATTTCATCGAGTAATGCATTCATCAATTGGTACACTTCATCATAGGTTGGAAACATGGATTTTGCACCTCCACTGGCACGTGTTGTATTTGAAAACTTGCTTTAAACCACTATAATTAGATTATAACCTGAAATGAGGAAATCTTCATGAAAATAAGAAATGACGCCAAATATATCTACGAAGCGGCCATCAGTGCAGTACTTCCAGAATCCAGTGTAATCAAGCGGTTAGATGAAACGCCAATTAATGGACCGATAACTTTATTAGCGATAGGAAAAGCTGCATGGAAAATGGCAAATGCCGCTAAACGGCACTATGGAAATCAAATAATTAATGGCATGGTCATTACGAAATACGGGCATTCCGAGGGGAATATCGAAGGCATAAAAATTTACGAAGCTGGACATCCTGTCGTGGATGCAGCAAGTGTTTTCGCCACTGAAAATGCCCTTAGGATGTGCCAAGCGATACCGAAGGAGCACGTGCTCTTGTTTCTCATCTCCGGTGGCGGATCCGCTCTATTTGAAAAACCCACTGATGGTATTTCACTTGATGAATTAGCTGCGCTATCCGACCAATTGATCCGTTCAGGGGCTTCGATTAGTGAAATCAATGCTGTTCGAAAAGGGTTATCTGATGTAAAAGGTGGGCGATTACTTAACTATTTGAACTGCCGCTCGATTTTCGCCATCATACTCTCTGATGTGGTTGGTGATTCTCTAACGACGATTGCTTCAGGTCCTATTTTTCCAGAAGAGGATACCTCTCATCTGGCGTATGAGGTGATCAATAAATATAAAATTAGCATTAGCCCTGCGATAATGGAAGCCTTTAACCGGCCAAGTGTTTCGAAAGTGATTCCAACCACCAGTGCATTCGCAGGTAACGTAAAATCCTTGTGTAAGGCCGCACAGGAAGCGGCTGAAAAGTGTGGTTATGTGACACATGTGATTGACACAGCGGTGACCTCAGAAGCCAAGGGATTTAGTCGATTTATTTCTCAGCAGGCGTTACGCGACAAATCCGAAATAACCGAGCCTACGGTATGGATTTATGGTGGTGAAACGACCATCTTGGTGAAGGGAAATGGATTTGGTGGACGGAGTCAGGCGATGGCATTGACGAGTGCGATAGAGATCGCAGGTACTTCTGGAATCGTTATGGTTTCAGTTGGTTCTGATGGCACTGATGGTCCTACTGACGCAGCCGGTGGAATGGTAGATGGAGAAACGGTCTCTCGGATGGGTGGCGTAGCGAAAGCGGAGGCTTACCTTGAAAATGACGATGCCTATCACGCTTTAGCAGCATCTCAAGATTTAATTATTACAGGTCCTACTGGTACCAATGTCAATGATTTGATGTTTATTTTGGTAAATCCGGCGGATTGAAATAACGGTGATGTCCATGTATAATCATAGAATAAAACTTTTTTAATGGTGTGAAATGACTAAGAAAGAGCGGTTTTCTGATAAGGATTTCATAATTCGATGCGATATGCCATCGGATCTTTTTACCGTAAAGGGAATAAAGAGGGAATATCGAGCTTTAGCCAAGCTGTGGCATCCTGATGTAGCGCATGTGAAGGAAGCTCTTTTTGTCATGAGTAAAATTAACGCATTATACAACGAAGGCCAGGCTTTGATTGCTGAAAACAAGTTCTATGAAAAAGAGCGATTAATCTATCGAAATAAGCAGCGATCGTGGGCAAATGCGGCAAATAGTCATGAGAAAGACGATGAAACATCCTTCAATGAAACATCTGCCTACCGGGATCCTTTTGTTAAAGAGGAAGACTATTCGAAAATTAAGAGAAGCAAGCGTAAGCTGACCTTAGAGCTAAAAAGTAGCGAAGGGAAGACCATCCGATTTAAATACTTGAAGCGCCTGATGATTGAACTTGGTTATCTGTACATCTCCGAAACCCATATTTTATTGGAAGTGACCAAGTTAAAGAAAAAGATATTTATGGACTCACTGGCATTGGTTCAGTCCGTAAGTGAAAGTGTGTTTAAACTTGAACTGCCAGAAGTGATTGACACATTTGACACGAAGACACATGGTTATATTGTCATCAGAAAAGAAAGTGGCGTGGAATCGATTACCTTGCTGGAGTCGGTTATGGGTTATCTGAAGCCACTGGGATCGCGGAAAATATGTGAGGGCATTTTCTATGACCTCATGGCTTTAAAATACATGGGATTGACATCGACGGCACTGGATAAGGACTTATGGTTTATCGATGTGGATACTGGAAAATTGATGAACTATGGGCACTTTTTCTATCTGCATGAGTTCTCTTCCAAGCTGAGCCGAGGTCCAAAGAACGTCACAGAAGCTTTAAGAGAGCTTACACCTAAAGACACGGAATCCTTGGTCATCGATTTAGTAAAATCGTCGATGACACATTTAAATGAAAAAAACGGCCTAAAAATTGATGATTTTCATCGATGGCTTTTAGAACTGAAAAGTGATTCTATAGAAAAATCATTAGCTGAGAGTCAGGTTTTTAACCGGTCGATTGCGTCGGTGACGACGCATGGTTTCGATCTCGAAGGATTTTATCAGAGTATTTCTGCAGGTTAAAATATTTTTTTTAAAATAGGCTTGCATTTTCATGAAAAATGGATATAATAAATTTTAATTAACTGTAACAACTCCATATTTTAAATCTTTGATTAGGATTAGTACTTTATCGGCGTGTTTTTAAGAGAGTCCTCGTTGGTGCGAGAGGATAAACAGCTAATAAACGAATGGACCTATGAGATGCTAGGCGAACCATAGTAGCCGAGGCCGTTTCTCCGCGTTATAGGAGTAGGATATGTTAGTATCTGAAAACGAGATGATTGGAAATCAATCAAGAAGGGTGGCACCGCGAACGTAAACCGTTTGCTCCTTATTAATTTAAGGGGTAATCGGTTTTTTTATTGCCACTTTTTAAGAAAAAGAAGGGAATAGGTGACTTTATGAAAACTAAAAACATGATTTTAACTTCAGTATTATTGGCGATGGGATTCGTATTACATGCGATTGTACCTGGTTTCTTTGGGATGAAATTTGACTTGCTTTTGACCTTTATGTTTATCGCCATCGCCATTAATCCGACGGTAAAGAACACCTTGCTGTCTGGACTATTGAGTGGTGTTTTAACGGCGATGACGACGACTTTTCCAGGTGGACAGCTTCCGAATCTCATCGATAAGCTTATTACGGCATTTATTGTTCTAGCACTCATTCGGTTACTTAGTGGCATCAAATCCAACACCGTTCAAATGGCAATTATCGGTTTTATGGGGACCTTGACCAGTGGTTTACTATTCTTGACCTCAGCGCTACTCATCGTAGGATTACCAGCGCCACTGGGAATATTGGTCACTTCCATCGTTATCCCGACTGCGATTACGAATACGCTTATTACCGTGGTCGTCTATAAAACATCCTTTGTGGCCATGAGAGGAAAGGCAACTGAATCCGCTTTATACAGTGCTAGTAAAAGTTAAAAACCATATATTAGTGGTGGTGTGATTCTGAAAAGATAGTATAATAAAAGGGAAGACTATCGCTTTAAAGGGGAGAAACTAGTGAATATACACGGAAAAATCCACCAGAATTCACACTCGCTTTCTGTATTTGATAAATCGCCATATCTCGTGATCATGACCAATACCGATGGTGAAATTTTCTATGCGAATGAAGCGTGGCATGGTTATATTAGTGATGAATTTCTTTCGAGAGATTTGTGGCACTGGGTACATCCTCATTCAAAAATGCTATGCATGGATCACTTTGCATCTGCTAAGGAAGGCGACCATTTTGAACTGCAGATTATCTTCACAAAAGAGAATCAATCATTGATTTATATGGAAGGAAAGTTTAATTGCGCTTGGGACCATGTAAGTGAACAGCTGGTGATCATCGGAATTATCGAAGATATGACTTCTGAAGCGGAAAGAGAACTTGAAATTTTGAACTTAAAGAATAACATGGACCTTCAATCCCGATACTGGAAGCTTCTTCATCAGACCTTTCTAAACTTGATGGAAAGCGATCCACTCCGGTTTCAAGATGACGTTGAACGGGTCCTGGGTACATTTGGTCGTATCGTCTATGCGGACCGCGCGTTTATCGTCGAGTACGATTTAGAGAGGTTGACCCTTTCAAACACCTATGAATGGTGTGAAAAAGGAATCACTCCTAAAAAGGAACATCTTCAGCAAGTGCCTTTTACCTTAAATGCCCCTTTTTATGTCAAACACTTGCTCGGAGAGCCAACCTATGTAGAGAATGTATCGGCGCTTGAAGACGACGAACCTGTCAAGCGATTACTTGAACCCTTTGATGTCATGAGCATGATTAGCTATCCCATGCGTTCTGATGGAAAGCTGTTTGGTTTTGTAGGGTTTGATTCTGTTAAGATTCTTCGAACGAATGCTGTCTTTGAAACACAAATTCTGTCTGAACTTTGTGATATCTTTTTAACAGCGATACATCGTAATCGCATGTTAGAGATGAAGTTTGAGAGGGAACTCAGATTCAACCGTTATATCCAAGAAGCCCCATTAGGTATTTTTGTTTGTGGTACGGATCTTAGAATTCACGAAGTCAACACGGCGTTTATTAAGTTGACAGGCTACGATTCCCAGGAACTCCTAGGGCGCGATTTACTGTCGGTGATTATCGATGGTGCATCCTTAAGCCAGTTTGCAAATAATAAAGCCTCTGAAACTTTAAAAAGCACTTACAGCTTAAAACTCAATTCAGGACATGTAGTTGAGGTGACCATCGCTTCTGCACGCGTAGGGGAGCTGGAAATTATCAATTTTTGCTTTGAAACAACATTATAGCAGCGGAGGAACCCATGTATTCAATTAAAAATCATGTACTTCATGTAGAAGAGGTCAGCACAGCGCAACTTGCAGAAACTTATGGAACCCCACTTTACATTTATTCTGAAGCAAAATTAATGGAGCAACTCGATGAAATTAGAGCTTCATTTTTAGATGCCTATGATGATACCCATGCAGCCTTTGCTTGTAAGGCGTTTTCCACGAAATACATGTGTCGTCTCTTAGAAAAGGAAGGCTTTTGGTTAGATGTCGTTAGTGGCGGTGAGCTTTATACGGCTATGAGCGCTAATTTTCCTGCCCATCGAATTGAGTTTAATGGAAACAATAAAAGTATCGAAGAGCTCACCATGGCTCTAGAGTATGGTGTTGGCCGTATTGTAATCGATGATGTATCAGAAATTGAATTGCTTGAATCATTGTGTAAGCATCATGATAAAAAAGTGAAAGTTTTATTTAGAATCACGCCAGGCGTATCAGCTGCTACCCATGATTATATTTCAACAGGGAAGAAGGACTCGAAATTTGGAATTCCGCTTAATGAAGAGGTTCTTTACCCTGCAATAGAACGTGCGATTCTTTCAAGTGAACTGGAATTTCTCGGTTTTCATTTTCATGTAGGGTCACAGCTATGTGAAGCAGACACGCATCAAGCCGCTCTAGAGGTTGCGCTTGAGTTGATTTTAGAGACACAAAAAAGATTTAATTACGTGGTTCCAGATTTGAACATAGGGGGTGGATTCGGTATCCGTTATACCAATCAAGACCATCCACTCCATTTATCCGCTTTTGTAAAACCAATTATGGATCGCATTACCGATTTTTGTGAAAAACACCATATAAAGCGCCCACATATTTCCATGGAGCCGGGCCGCTACATCGTCGGCGAAGCAGGATTACAGCTTTATACGATCGGAAATATAAAGACGATTCCGGAAATTAAGACTTATGTATCCATAGATGGTGGCATGACGGATAATATGCGTCCAGGACTTTATGGTGCAAAATATGATGCTGTGGTTGCGAATAAAGCGGACCTACCGAAAACTTTTAAAGTAGATATTAGCGGTAAATGCTGCGAATCGACTGATATTTTGATTAAGAACATTGAAATTGCCACTCCTGAGAGAGGCGATCTTTTAGCGGTATTTTCAACAGGCGCATACGGTTATTCCATGGCGAACAATTATAATAAATTGACCATACCTGCAGTGGTAATCGTAAAGGGAGACCAGCATCAGTTAATCGTTAAGCGTCAAACCTATGCGGACATTGTTTCTCGAGAACTTTAGGGGATAGTGTGTAAAAACATGTTGATTAATTTCACAAGAAATGGGAATATATAATTAAGAAAGTTTTCTTGAGAGGCGCATATGAATAGTTTTAATCCAGATGCCAGTTTATCAAACATGTGGAAAGCCTATAATAACATGCCTAGCAAAACCACTGTTCTCGATCGTATCGTAGAGAAGGAAAAGTCGGAAGAACAGGCATATATTCAGCGTGCCATCAGTCAAGCCACCAGTAAAGAGTATATTCTCTCGAAACAAGTGGATGGCGGATTCTTTAAACGTTTCGACCAAGCAAAAGCAGAGCAATCTAGAAATACGCGAGAGACGTTAGATGAGATTAAGCGGTTTATCGGTAAAGGAATGAAAGTGGATGCTTTCGTATAGTGATTTGCAAACCGGTCTCGTACCGGTTTTTCTTTGTTTAAAAAGATGAATGTGGGAGTTTAGATGAAATTATTAAAAAAGCTAATTATTCTAGGCGTGATTGCCCTTATCGTCATAGCGGTCCTGAGCGTGATTCCGATCGGGATAAAAGGGTATGAAATGTATAGGGAAGCCACAGAGGCAATCGCCATCAGTGATCGAATCGACCAACTAAAAGGTGATGAAAGCTATGTCACTATCGACCAAATATCGCCCTATTTTTTAGAAGGTGTTATAGAGGCGGAAGACAGGCGCTTTTATGAACATAATGGTATAAACCTCATTTCGACGACCAGAGCTATGCTTAAGAACATCGTCGCAGGCACCACGCTTGAAGGTGGAAGTAGCATCACGCAACAACTAGCAAAAAACATGTATTTTACGTTTGAGAAACTCTATGAGAGAAAAGTGGCTGAGCTGCTAGTGGCATTTGAGCTCGAGAAGGCGTTCACTAAGACTGAGATTCTAGAGTACTACTGTAACATATCCTATTTTGGTGAAGGCCAGTATGGCATAAAAGAGGCATCGATCCATTATTATGGGGTGGAACCCATCGCCCTTACAGAAACTCAAGCGATGTCATTGGTTCGTACTTTAAAAAGTCCCAATTATTATAATCCAAACACATTACCATAATCCAAACGCATTACTATAATCCAAACGCATTATCTTAATGAACCGAGGGGAGGGATGAAAATGCATAGGCAATTACGACGGTTCCTGCTGTTGCTCGTCGTCATTATCCTCAGCATCGGACCTGCAAGTTTTTCAGCCGATACCGTTATTAATTTCAATAAGGGCTACGCTGCAACTGCAAAAGGAATTAATGACATGGCCTACGAACTCGAATCCACTTATCCGGACTGGGTCGAGATTGAAACCATCGGTTACTCTGTGGATGGCAAGCCAATTGTTGCGCTACGATTAACCGAGAACATAAATCAAAAAACCGCTTTTGACTATACTCAAAAACGACATGTGATTATAGATGCAGGCGTTCATGCTCGTGAAACCATCAATCCAGTCCTCGTTTTAAAAATGGTGGAAGACTATATCAAGGATGCACAAAACGATGCGCATTTAGGTGGCTATAATTCGAGGACACTTCTCTCTGAAACCGTTCTGCATGTGATACCGAACGTGAATCCAGATGGATTTGACCTCGTAAAATTTGGTGCGGGGTCATTGGTGACACCTGAAGTAAAAACGTATTTCGATCGAATCCTTCCCGAGTATCGTCAAAATCGGTTAAAAGCCAATGCGAACGGCGTCGATTTAAACAGAAATTTCGAGGATGTATATTTAGTAGAGACCTCAGGCGCTTGGGTTGATCAATGGCAGCAATCCGGTTTTTACAGAAGAACCGATGAACCGGATGAGGATTTTTTCAAAGGGTATTCTGTAGCTTCTGAACCCGAGACCCAAGCGATGATGGATTACTTACTCTCATATGACTTTAGAGGGTATGTTTCTTTTCATAGTATGGGCCAGGTTATTTATTATTTTACAGATCATTTAGGAACGAGCTATTTAAAAATGAATGAATCGTTTGCGAAGCGATTGGCAGACATTACAAACTATATGCTGATGCCCCCCAGTGACCAGCCGGAGTTTGGCTATTCCACCTACTATTTTAGCAATAACACGTACAAGCCGGCAATCACGGTGGAAACAACACCGACCATCGAGTTTCCTACGCCGCTCACGGATTATAATCGAGAGTATTATGGGCGTTCGTTATGGAAGATCCCATTAGAATTGATGCTACAAACCAAGGCCTTAGGTTATTATGATTATAAAGTGTATAATGAGGGCGCCTATGTGCGTGATTATCCATCAAAAGTGATCGCAGATGCATTTGTAAAGAAATTTGGTGGGGAAGTTCATTATTATAAAGGTGACCCTAGTTATAGGATTGCTAAGGAAGTGCTGATTAAAATGCCTGGACCTCAATATCTAATGCGGTCCATCAAGTCGTCAGAGGGCGTTGTATACGTTGAATTTAGAGAAATCTTCGAGATGTTTTCATACCGGCTGGCGTGGGTCCCAGAAGCGCAAAAGGGCGTCGGAATATCCGACGCCAATGTGGTATCGGTAGATATCAAGAATCATGAACTTTTAAAAATTCAAAATCACAATATTACACGGTCAAAAATAACACCTCCTCCGGTTTTAATCGAGGGGCGTGTGATGCTACCGCTGGACGTTGCGTTTGACGTGCTTGGTATTTCCACTGAAGACCTTATTATCGTCGAGTCGGGAAAGAACATCTATTTAGACCTATAATAGGAGCATTATGTCAGAAAGAGATCAACTGATTGATTCAATCGTGGAAAAAGTGACAAATAAGTTATTAGAGAAGGATTGGGTTGTAATTGGGATTGATGGCCGATGCGGCAGTGGAAAGTCTACGATCGGATCAGAACTTGCAAGCCGACTGAAGGGTAACTGTTTTCATATGGATGATTTTTATTTGCCGCTCAGTATGAGAACCCCTGAGCGGTTATCTATACCAGGCGGTAATGTACATTATGAGCGTTTTATTGAAGAAGTCGCAATTCCGCTTAAACAACACGAACCAATAACCTATCGTCATTACGATACGATCAAGCAGTGCTTATCAGAACCTGTCTTGTTTTCGCCATCACAAGTAACTGTAATTGAAGGGGCTTATGCGTTTAATCCTGCGATAGGCGATTTATACGATATAAAGGTGTTTATGACACTTTCGCCACAAAAGCAATTAGAACGAATCGAAGCGAGGAATGGCGAGAAGAAAAGAAATGAATTTGAACGGAGATGGATTCCTCTTGAGGAGTTTTATATTCGATCTTGTAGACCGGATAAGGACGTGGACATGATTATCGATACCACATGGCTATGGTAATTAAAGGGTTTAACGGCTTTTTTCCAAATTGTAAATGAATTGTAAATCCTTCTAAAGTCTATTGACAAAATGATAAGTGAGCAGTATATTAAAATTGAAATTAGCACTCGATAGCGTAGAGTGCTAACATAATTCAAATTTATCACTTTTGAAAAGGAGGATTTCATATGTTAGGTTTAACACCACTTACGAGAACAGGTATTCAAAAAAGAAATGCTGGCGACGTCTTTGATTTGTTCAATATTTTCGATGACCTTTTAAACGATGGTCAGTATTTGAACAAGCCTAGCAGAATCGCCAATTTCAGGGTTGATCTTAAAGATGAAAATGACCATTATGTCGTAGAAGCTGAGTTGCCGGGTTTTAAAAAGGAAGAAGTTTCATTAGACTACGAAGAAGGACGATTAATAATTTCAGCAAAACGCAATGAAGAAACCACTGAAGAGAAAGACAACTATCTTCACCGGGAACGAAAATTGTGTTCGATGCAGCGCGCCATCTACTTGAAAGATGTTAAATCAGAAGAAATTGATGCAACCCTTGAAGATGGCATCCTTAAAATCGTCATACCAAAGATTGAAAGAACAACCAATAAACGCACCATAGAGATCAAGTAAGCGTGTAAAAGGGTTAATGAGATTTAAGTATCTCATTAACCCTTTTTTCTGGTGAATTTCTGTCAGGCATTTCAAAGCATTATACGTTCCCGCGGATAATGTTTTCCGAGTGTAGCAGGAACAAATCAACCAAATCCGGATCGAAATGTGTCCCTCTATTTTCTTTCAAGTAATTCAGTGCATTATCGATGGACTCGGCAGCTTTATAAATCCGACGATGCGTTATGGCATCGAAAACATCGATGATGGCGAGCATTCTTGCACTTAGCGGTATGGTGTTGCCGCGGAGCCCTTCAGGGTACCCGGATCCGTCATACTTTTCGTGATGATATAACGCTATTTCGGCTGCGAGCTTTAGAACGTTTAACTTAGATTTGCTAAGAATTTGATAACCGATTAGTGGGTGTTCTTTAATGATCTCAAACTCCTCTGCCGTTAGTTTTCCAGGCTTCTTTAGAATAGCATCGGGGATAGCAATTTTACCGATGTCATGCATAGTGCTTGCTACCTTCATTAGTTCACTTTCTTGATATGAGAAGCCTTTAATTAATGCAAATTCATACATCATGTTAGAGATACGCATAATATGCGCGTTAGTATCGTCAAAATGCTTTTCGATGACTTCTCCAAATGTGATGATGATTTCTCTTTGCGTATCGGCGACCATGGTATTCAGGATGAAATTGTCCAGTGCAATCGCATAATTGGTCATAAACAGATTAATGAGATCCGTATCATAGATGTTTTTAGTGCCTTCGATAAAGATATAATTATTAAAACTATTTTTACCACTTTTTCGGATGATAATGCCATCCTCTAACTGGGCGATCTCTTGGAAGTTGGTATGTTCCTTCATCCAAAGGTAGATTGGTCGTAAATCTGGGATATCCTTGATGCATTGTCCTGCGTATGGCGCATACTTACCTGTTGCAGCGACGATATTTGGACCATTTTCATGATGAATGGTCACGAATCCATGTGGTTCAGGTGAGGATTCTTGAAGGTAAAGGATATTTGATTCTTCGTTGTAAAAAGTGCCAAGCTGCTGAAGAATTGTCGCGAAAAAGTCGTTTATGGAGTTATGTCTAAATAACCTTGCACTGGCTTTTACAATTTTTTCGAGACCTTGTTTATTTTTTTCAATCTTGATCAAGTCGCGGTAGTTTCTGAGCGCCGTATAAAGGGAAGTGTTCAATCTTGATACGGTCATATCCGTCTTTAAACGGTAATCGTTTATGTCGTATTCACGAATAATGCGATCCTCTGGCGCTTCCCCCGGTTGACCGGTTCTAAGGATAATGCGTGTCATTTGATTGTTCAGTACTTCCCTTAAGTAGGTGACAACCTCAAGCCCTGAATGAAGATCTTCCATGACCACATCAAGGAAAATCACCGCAATATCTTCGTGTTGACGCAGTAACTGTTTCGCTTCCTCACCGGTATAAGCATCGACGAATAGGATGCCTTTGCCTTCATATTCAAACGATTGAAGGATCATTTTGGTGACCACATGCACCTCAGAATCGTCATCGGCAATCATAACCTTATAATGCTTTTGGGGTGATACGGAGGAAACAATCGACTCTTCGGCAAGAAAGTTCAAAGCTTCGTCGTTGCTCATAGTTGACCTCCATCAAGTTTAGGGATTTCTACCAAAAATTGCGTGCCTTTTCCATTGGTACTTTCTACTTGAATTTTACCTTTGAGGGTTCCGGTAACGAGATTATAGACGATGTTTAAACCCAATCCACTACCACCGCCTGCCCGGTTAGTGGTGTAAAATGGTTCGAAAATATGTTGTAGATGATCGTCTGAAATACCTTTTCCATTATCTTTTATCAGCAGAAGTATTTGATGCGGCCTTTCTTCAGCATTAATCTGGATGGTACCGGTTTGATCTTTTTCAAAGGCGTGAATCATGGCGTTCATGATGAGATTGGTAATTATTTGTGTTAAAGCACCTGGGTAGCTGGTGATCACCAGCGCAGAATCGCAGCTGATCTGAATATCAATCTTTCGAATTTTAGTTTCGTGCTTTAGGCTGATGAGAATCGTCTCGATGAATTCTTTGAAATTAAACTTTGAAATGCTTTCGTGTGTCTGATTAACTGAGATTTGTTTGAAGCTGTTTACCAGGGTTGCCGCTCGGTTTAAATTGCTATTCATGATACTAAGCCCCTCAGATACATTTTTCATGTACTCAAATAGCCCTGTTTTAGTGAGGGTCCCTTCTTCGATTTTTTTATCGACTTCGTTAGTGATGGTATCTAAATAAGAGGCTGCAGATACTGCTATTCCCAATGGTGTGTTGATTTCATGGGCGATACCTGAAACCAAACTACCTAGTGAAGCTAGCTTTTCTCTTTCAAGGAGCTCTCTCATCGCATGCTCGAGCTCTTGTGTTCTTTCAGACACGAGCATTTCTAAGTTTGTACGCTCTTGAACATGAATTTGATCGATCTGCTTTTGGACCTCAATCAGTTGTGTTACATCTGAAAATGTACAGAGAACGAGATTCTCACGGTCCGGTAGAGGTAATATACTGACATAAAAATGCTGGGTAATGCCTTCTTCTGAAGTGTGGGAAAAGGTGTTTTCTTGCTTAATCCCTGTTTCAATGGCCTTGTTAATCCAGTGTAACCACATTTCAGCTTCATGGGCTTGATCGAGATAATCGATGATTAAAGTGCCGATGAGTTTATCCCTCGTGCGCCCTAGGTTTTCTTCAAATTTTCGATTAACCGTAATAAGCCGTCCTTCGGAGGAAAGGGTGATAATCATGTCATCCGAGTTTTCGACTAATGAGCGATATTTTTCTTCACTTTTTGAAAGCTGTGAAAAGAAATGATTAAGACGATCCACCAAGCCTTTAAAGGCATGGATAAACACTTCGGTCTCTAAGACGACACTATCCACATGATCCAGTTCCTCAGTCGCATAATCACCAACCTCAAACCGTTTGATGACCTCAGCAACATTGAGAATCGGGTGCACGATTTTTCTGATCAACGTATACACAAGGTAAGTAAAGACTAACGAAATCATAATCAGTAGAAAAAGTGTCATAGACTGTCGTTTTAACAAATCACCAATCAAATCCGTCTCCGGTATGACAGATACCACTCGCCAGCCTAGTATTTCAAGTGGTTCAGAAGCGACATAGTATTTTATTTGCGATTGTTTGAATGTCGCAGTTGTGTTGGTTCCTTCTTTTAATCGTAGAGCGCTTTCGCGCACAAGTGATTCCGTGGTGTCTGTTGCACTCATTAGTTCAACAGTGCCATTATCAGTCACAAAGTTCGAGAAGGTGCCAGAATGGGCGAGAATATGCCAATCTTCATCAACGATGTAAATTAATCCGGCGCCCTTCGTGTGATCTTCTTTTAAAAAATCATTGATGTTACTTAATTTGATATCCAGCGTAGACGAGCCAACCAACTCACCTGACTCATTTAATATCGGTACGATAGATGAAATGGTAATTTCCTGTTTTTCATCCTGGTTCACGTAGATATCTGACCATTGACTAACAGGGGCTTCATAGAGAGGGGCGTACCAAGGGCGTATTCTAGGATCATAATTTTCTATGGACGTGACGATGCTTGAATCGATGTCTTCAGTGGTGTAAATGTTTAGTAGTCCTTCAGTTCGCGAATCCTTTAACATAAGGGATTTGGACCCATCATCATTGATGCGAATCCCGACGAAGTTCTGATTTTCGTCTCCATATCCATAGACGCTGATCTGAGGAAGCTCTGACGAATAGGTTTCGGTTGATTTTTTTAGAAGTTCTTGAATGTTTGACGCATCAAGGTTCAAGTAATCCTTTCTCAGTGAAATGGTCGCTGCAATCATCTGATTGACGCGCAAAGGTTCGTTCAGGTATCTAACCAACTTCGTTTCAATGTTTTCATTGAGGGCTGTGAGCAACTTTTGACTGTGTTCAGTAGTAATCCACCTATAGTCGAACTGCCATAATGTCGTAAATACGGTAAACAGTATTAATAAGATGGCAATCATTGGAAACATAAGTGCACGGTATAGTGAAATCCTGTTCTTGAACTTCATATGAACCTCCTGAGTAGACCATATGAAAGTATATTCCCCATTTTTTTCTTTGCTAACAATTGGTTGCACTTTATGATAGAATTAATTAATCAACTTTCATTTATAAGTATGTGGGGGGATCAAATGATAAAGTTAATTGGGGATTCAACGTGTGATCTTTCAGATGAGATCATTCAAAAGTATCAAATCGGTATAGCACCGCTTACCATCAATATTGATGGCAAGACTTATAAGGATCGCATCGACATCACTGCAGATGAGTTTTTTGCGCATCTTGCTGAATATAAAACGCATCCTACGACGGCCATGCCTTCACCTGCAAGTTTTATCGACCTTTTTGAAGAGGCACTTGCTAATGGGTATAGCGAAATTTTATGCATATGCATGTCCAGTAAGACCAGTGGCTCTTACCAGTCGGCGATGATTGCGAAAGAGTTGTTTGAAGAAGAGCATACTGGAGAGTCGATCAGACTACATGTGGTGGACAGCACCAGCATGAGTCATGGCAGTGGATGGCTTATCGTGAAAAGTGCACGTATGATTGAGAATGGCGCGGATTTCGATACCGTCACAGAATTTAATGAAAAGAATAAACGACGTGTTAAACACTTTCTCTCCGTTGATGATTTGGACAATTTGGTTCGTAGTGGGCGATTAAGATATGGAAGTGCTTTGATCGGTAAAATCATGAAAGTAAAACCCATCATGACCATGAAGCAAGGCGAGGGTGCCATCGTTAGTAAAGAACGTGGTCGAAAGGCCGTTTTACAACACTATTTAAATGCGTTTAAGCAGCGGATTGATCTTGATGAATCCGATTTTGTTATCGTGGGTTACACTTCAGATCGTCTATATGCAGAGAATTTGGTTAACCTGATTAAAGAGGAAACCACCTATGAAGGCGATATTCTAATGATGCAGATGGGCGTAGCGGTTGGTACGCATGTTGGCTTAGGTGGACTTTCATTTTTCTTTATGGAGCGTCCAAACTTTAAAGATGGACTGTTGGTCAACAACATCAATAAAATCAAAGAAGTATTCGACAAGTAAAATAAGCAAATGAAAGCGAGCATATCAATTTTGAGGGTTGATATGCTCGCCTTTAATTTGAGGGGGGTTATTCACTAGGAACAGTTGTCATGGGAATCTGTGCGTTTTGCTGAGATTGCGGTTTTCCCAGATAATTTGGAATTTCCAGACCGGCCATATTAAATAATTCGTTTAATGGCGGAACGGATTGCATCATCCCCGAAACGAATTTCGCGGTGTTAGTTTTACCATCCTCAGAACCAAGATTGTCCCAAACCGTGACTTTATCGATTTTGATATTCTTAATAGCTTCCACTTGTTTTTCGATGAGTTCAGGCAATTTATCGACGATCATGAGCTTCATGGCGGCATCAGCGCTTCCAGTTGCTTCGACGATGGCTTTGAAGCCTTCGGCTTGTTTCATTAGCATTTCATTGATACCACGGGCTTCAGCTTCGAGTTTCATAAAAATTGCATCCGCTTCGCCTCGAGCGTGTCGTCTAATGCGCTCTGCTTCCGCTTCTGCAGCGATTTCCGCCATTTGCTTATCAATTTGGGCTTGTACCAATTGGTCAGCCTCTCTGGTCGCACGCTCCAGATCCGCACGTGCCTGTTCAGCAGCGCGCTCGGCCACATAGGATTCCTCTAGTGCCTTAGCTTGTTGAATTTTTTCAGCAGCAACGGCTTTTTTGTTTGCGATGGCTTCCATCTCACGTCTAGCTGCCTCTGATTCGGCAATTTTGATTCTGGATTGGTTTTCGCCTTCAACAGCAGTGGCATTGGCCTCAGCGACCTTTACACGTTGATCCATGACAGCTTGTGATTCACCGATTGAACCATCTCTGGTTTTTTGCGCCACAGAAATTTTCGCATCGTTCACAGCCTTAGAGGCAGCTTCTTTACCAAGTGCATCGATATAGCCAGATTCATCGCTGATGTCTGTGATGTTGACGTTGATTAGCCTGAGACCGATTTTTTTAAGCTCAGATTCGACGTTTCGAGAAACCTCCTCTAGGAATTTATCTCGGTCGGTATTAATTTCTTCGATATCCATGGTGGCGACGACCAGTCTTAGTTGACCAAAGATGATGTCCTTAGCCAGTTCCTGAATTTCAGCCAGTTTTAAACCGAGCAGACGCTCAGCGGCATTTTGCATGATTTCAGGTTCGGTACTGATCCCCACTGTGAATCGTGATGGGACATCGATACGGATATTTTGCTTAGAAAGCGCATTTTGTAGGTTGACCTCGATGGAAATGGGGGTTAAATCCAAATACTCATATGCCTGAATGACTGGCCACACCAAAGTGGCACCGCCATGAATACACTTGGCACTTTTGATGCCTTGTTCGTTTGAACCCACCATACCGTACTTGACGAGAATTTTATCGGAGGGGCATTTCTTGTATCGGGATAATAAAGCGACGACGAGACCAAAGACAAAAATCACTGCTAATGAGACAAAAATTAATCCTGAAGCATTTTCAAAGGGCATTTGTTTTTCCTCCACGCTCATATTTTTTTACGATCAGCCTTGCACCACTTTCAACTGCAATCACTTGCACAGTCGAGCCTGTTTTTAAATCCTCCACGTCGTCTGTGAATGCTTCCACTTCACGTAACGCGCCTTGGATAATGATATTGACTTTCCCTGTGTGCTTTCTATTCCCAGGGATGGGTATGTACACTTCTCCTAGCTTTCCGATGGCGTTGTTCAGATCGATATTGCCACTGCGCTGCATCTTGCTCACGAGTAAGAACAAACCCATTGAGATTAGCATAAAGAGCATGCCTAAAAAAATGGATCCTAGTACTGTGAATACGGGTGCGACGCCCATCGATCTAAGCCAGAGACCTCCCCAACCGAAAAACGTAAAAAACGCCACAAGATTTCGAACTGAGAATAAGGTGAGGCCACTTTCTCCGGTGCCATTCACATCGCCGTCGCCATCAAAGTCTGCGTCAATTTCACCTGATAACCCTAAAAACGTCAAGGATGTTTGAATCAGTAAAATCAAAGAGGCGGGTACAGCGATAAACAAGTAAATCTTTTCCAATCAATTCACCTCCTAATAGTCATTTTCTGGATATTGCCTCTGATTACAGCGTAACATATAAAAAGTTTTTGATAATTAAATTCAGATTAAAATTCCATAAACCTGAAGCCTTAACTATTAAGAAATCATGATATAATGGTACAGATGACGACTGCGAGGAACGAGGGGTGACCAAGCCGATGTACACACAGATTAAAAGAATAGCTTTTAGCCCGACGGGGGGGACTTCACATGCTGTGGATGTATTATGTAAGCAACTGGGGTTGCCAGTTGAGGAGATTCCATGCATGAAACCAAGCCAGCGAGCTGGCGATAGCCCGATTCTGATTGATCGTGATGCATTGCTGATCGTAGGGATGCCTGTTTATGCGGGTAGACTTCCAAACCTTCTACTCCCTTATTTAAAGCGTTTGGTCGGCGATAATACCCATGCGATTTGCGTGGTGACTTATGGAAACCGACATTATGACGATGCGCTGATGGAACTGAAAATGCTTCTCGAATCTCAAAATTTCGAAGTGATCGGGGCAGGCGCTATCGTTGCCGAACATTCATTTTCTGAGAAGATTGCACCTGGTCATCCTGATGCGGCAGACGAGCATATGATTTGTGCACTTGCAAATGGCATTTTAAACCGTAGTGACAGCGCAACTTTAAATATTCCAGGTGAGTGGCCATTGAGACCCTACTACTCACCAAAAGGCTCAGGAGGAGTATCCTTTGATTTTAAAAAGATCAAGCCGGTCACAGATGATGGCTGTACAAGCTGTGGCCTGTGCGCCGCCATATGCCCTATGGATGCCATCGATTTTTCTGATTATAAAACCATTATCGGTAAATGCATCAAGTGCTGTGCTTGTGTGAAAAAATGCCCTGTTAAATCAAAGCAGTTCGTAGATGAAAATTTTAATACGCATAAGCGTGAGCTTGAGGACCAGTGTGGGTTAATTAAGACCAGCGAAGTCTATTTCTAAGCGATATCCTTTTAGAACCACTACCCCATGAAAAAACCGCCCATACAAGGGCGGTTTTCTATTAAAGCATAATCCTGTCTAATTAACCATACTGGAAGAAATTCGATAAATCTCTTCTTTTTTTGCGGGTGATAAGCTTTTTTCCAGTGCATACGCCCCAATTAAAAATACCGTAAGATTTGAAACGATATGAATCACTGTAAACTTACCTCCGAAAGAGGTGTACTCAAACATTACCAGAGGCAGTTTTGCCGTGGACCACACCCCTAAAAAGAAAAGCACATTAGCAATCCGTGCATTTTTCTTAAGGAGAATGGCAGCCACGGGGAAAGCAGCATAAAGTGGACCAGCAGCTAATGCCCCTAGTAGAAAGACGATACCGATACCTTTAAGGCCGCTTTTTTCACCTAAATATTTGATCATGACCTCCTTCGGAATCCAAACGTCCAATAAACCGATCAAGAGCATAATAGGTGGTAATACACTGAACATGTCCATGAAGTTGGACGCTGATAGATCTAAGGCCTTCATCCCGACATCAGGCTTGAATATTATCAAAAGGATAAGCAATAAAACGACGAGGATGGCGTATAGATGCGTTTTGAACAGTTTCATAAGCCGACCCCCCAAACGATTAACACGAAGATGAAAACAGCCACAAGTGCCGTAAGATTTCGTAGAATCGCACTTTTTTTACCAAAATATTTTATTTCTGCACTTAAGGATACGATTCCAACTGCCATTAAGCTTGATACGAAACCAGCGATCTGAGGGTAACCCGCGCCATGTGAGAGCAAAGTAGCGCCTAATGGGAAGGCGACAAACCCGGGCATAAATGCCACAGAACCGATAAAGATGCCTAATAACATCCCGAGTACACCGGATTTTTCACCCAGAATGACACTTACTGCTTCTGGATTCAAAAGGGAAAGAATAATACCGATTCCCACCATCACTGGGATTAAGGTCGGGAGTAGTTTTGAAAAGCTCTTCCACCCAATTTTTAATGCTTTTTTACTTTTTTGAGGGTCTTTGAACCACGAAATTATAAAAAGAAGTGCCACAAGACCATAAAGAAATACTGTCGACACAGAATACCTCCTATTCATCGGTTATATCATATCTAAAATGGGTAAAAACCTCAAGTGACTAGGTAACATTAATAAAGGAGGCTTTATGAAAGCGATCATCGGGTTAGATATTGGCGGAACAAAGGTATTAGGCGCATTATATAATGAAGCAGGCGAGTTGCTCGAACGCGGAAAGAAAAAAACGAAGGCGAACGAAGGCATCGATACCGTTATGGGGCAAGTCTATAAAGTCATCGACGGCTTGTTAGCCTTTCCTGAAGTCGAAGTAACTGGAATCGGCGTAGGTGTACCTGGACTCGTCAATCAGAAAGGCGTGGTCACTTTTTCACCGAACATACCCTTCAAGGACTTCGATTTGGCAGATCGTATCCAAAAAAAATACCATCTCCCTGTCGTTGTAGGGAATGATGTCAATGTCGCCATGTATGGCGAGTTTCGCCATACAGAATCTTCTTATAAAAATGTACTCGGACTATTTATCGGCACAGGAATCGGTGGGGCAATCATCATCGATGAGAAGCTGTATATCGGTCAGGGCAGTGCTGCAGAGTTTGGGCATATGGTGGTCAATGCCGATGGCGCTTACTGCGGATGTGGTGCTCAAGGCTGTCTGGAGGCACATGCATCGAAGACGGCGATACAAAAGGCGATTACCACACAGCTTCATAAAGGACGAAAATCCATGTTAGCGGATTTGCTTAAAGAAGATGGCGCCGTCATCAAGAGCTCTTCGCTTAAAAAGGCATTTGATGAATCAGACCCACTCGCTGTGGAAGTGATGCTGAAGGCGGCACGGTTTCTGGGAATTGCTGTGGGAACGCTCATCAATCAGTTTCACCCTGAAGCCATCATTTTTGGTGGTGGTGTTATCGAAGCCATGGGCGAATCATTTGTCGATTTAATTGCGCGTGAAGCAAGTCAGCATGCAATGCCAGGATTAATGGAGACGGTTGACTTAAAATGTGCTACACTAGGTGATGACGCTGGTATATTCGGCGCTTATCAACTGGCGAAGGCCACGATTTAAAGAGGACACCATGACGGATTATCAAAAGAAAAAAATGATAGACCTTGGGCTTGCACTATTTGCGGTTGTGCTTGTGGGTTTGTTTCTGAGGACACAGCTGAAGAACCCGATCATGATTGATGTGGGATCACCTGAGATCATTACGACAGGCGGCTACGTAAACACCTGGAATTATGATGGTTCGGACCAGGAAGCTGATGCGATCAAGATTAATCAGGTCTCTGTGACCCTAGATGATGCTTTTTTAGACGTATTGATTACGCATGATCAAATGGCTCAGACTGAACCAGTAAAATGGCAGATTTGGTTTGATAGCAACACGGATGACGGTGTGGAGGGCGATGTTTACATCGATGTCGATGAGGCGTTAAAGGTGAACATATCGCGCATGGAGAATGGTGAAGCGGTTTTATTTGGTGAAGGCGAAGCAACTTTCGATGAGGGGGTGCTATTAGTCCGGATGCCCAACAGTAGACGACTTGATATAAAAGAAGGAACGCCGTATAGAATAGGGGTTGTCTATAAGCAAAACGGTCAAGAAATGACACAATATTTGCCTTAACCTGTTATGAAGGTGTTTCGGCATTCAAAAAATGGCAATATATAGAATAATCAATCGTATAAAGGGGGGCCACAAGATGTCAAATATGAGCATGATCATACCCTATCGCAAAAAAGGAACGACCTATCAATTCCTAGTGAAAAATGAGACCATCGTCGGCTGGGACCAACATCCTGACTTATGTGGGATTGCCATCGCCGGTCCAGATGAAGTGATGGAAAAGGGGCTCGTGGATAAGCTTAAAGCAGATCTGGGCTTCGTTATAGAACCCTCTGATTTTATACATTTGGGCGTTTGCGCCATGAAGCGTGCCAGTGAGCACATTTGTTATCTGTATGCAGTGGATCTCACCAAACGCGTTGAGCTCGATGATTCGAAGATGGGCGACTATCTTTGGGCTTATGATGATAAACTCATGGAAAGCATCGATTCCCAATTACTAGCGTGCTATGCGAGACTTAGACATCTCGTGCTTTAGTGGAACATTATAAAGAATGAAGTGAAGCGTACACCATCTAGCATAAAAGGGTCTGCCATACGGCAGACCCTTTTTAATCTTTGATTTGATACTTACGATAATCGGGAAAAATGCTGCCCACCAATCGCCAGAAGGAACGGTCGTGGTTTAAATGGACCATGTGGCATAGCTCATGGACGATCACGTAATCCACGAATTCAGAAGGCTGAGTGATCAACATGAAGTTGAAGGTGAGTTCACGTGAGGCGTTGCATGACCCCCATTTGTTATGGCTTTTTAAGATGGTGATTTTCTTAGGCTTCATTTTAAAATGCGGTAAAAAAACCGTGATGCGCTCATGAACATGCGTTTTGCATAGGCGCATCAGATACGCTTCGGGATCGCCTTCTATAACGACTTTTTTACCGAGCACCATGATTTCTTGGGACATTTATGCCTCTGTGTTTCCGAAGTATTTGATTTGAGTGTCATCGCCATAAATCGCGTAGCCATTGTAACCAGAACGCTCAAGCTGACCCAGTTGTTTGCCGAGCTTTTTCTTAAGGCGGTAGAGTGAAACCACTTCGTATTCTGATCTTAATGCAATGGCTTTCTTTACGGCATCCACCATGGAGCTGCGCTCATCCACGAGGAGTGCGATCTTCACGCCAGATTGGTCGATGCGGTTCTCAGATAAGAGCAAATCGACGATGCGCTCAAATCCGATGGAGAATCCCACTGCGGGAACGTCCACACCTGAAATTTTACCGACCATCTTATCATAGCGGCCACCACCAGCGATGGAGTAACCGAGATCGCCGTAAGTGATTTCGAAAATGGTACTGGTGTAATAGCCCATGCCGCGTACTAACGTGTGATCAAATTCGATGGTGAAATCGTCTTGAAGCGCACCAATGACCTCGATGATTTCAGTCAAGTTCTCGTAGCCCTCAGTACAGATGGTCTTCATGCCTTCGAGGCCTTCAGTACTGAGTGTATCCGATAATCGCATGAGCTCGTCCACCTTAGCGGCGTCGTAGCCCTTGTTAACCAGCTCATCCATTACGCCGGATCGGCCAATTTTATCGAGTTTATCGAGGATGATGGCGATGTCACCAAACTCATCTTCGCTAAATCCCGCGTGAGAGACTAACGCCTTAAGGATTCTACGATCGTTGATTTTAATGGTGAAGCCTTTGAAAGAAAGGCGTTTCAGCGTGCTGGCGATGGTTTGGATAATTTCGATTTCAGCGAGATTCGACTCATCGCCGATGATGTCGATGTCACACTGTGCAAAAGAACGATAGCGTCCTTTTTTTGGGCGTTCCGCTCTAAAAACAGGTCCCATTTGAAGCGCTTTAAAAATGGTAGGAAGCTCATTGCGGTTGTTTGCATAAAAACGTACCAAAGGTAGGGTCAAATCGAATCTAAGCCCATAGTCCGCAAGCTCCTCTGGGTTTGAGAAATCAGCGTTCTGAAGCTTTTCACCGCGCATCATGATTTTAAAGATGAGCTTGGTGTTTTCACCTCCATCTCCACCTGTCAGGTTGCCGATGTTTTCGATATAGGATGTCTCGATTTCTGTGAAGCCACTGCGCTTATATTCATCGCGAATTTCTCGCATGACATATTCTCTTATTTCTTTTTCTTTTGGCAAGAAATCGCGCATGCCGGTTGGGGGTAGTGTGGTGTACATGGTTCCTCCTTATGATTTCTTTACCCTAAGGGCAAATTTATAGAATTCTTTAAAAATGAGTGGGATAAGTGAAAGTCCTAGAACAAGTATCCAATCGTTTAAGGATAGCATCTGAACCTTAAAGGCCTCTGCCATAAATGGTACGGAAACCACCATAAGCTGAAGTCCCAGACCGACGACGATGGAGAGGATGAGTGGTAAGTTCGAGAACAATCCGATTTTAATTATGGAATCGGTCTCATGTCGAAGTGATAGTGAGTAGAACAGCTGAGAAGCGGCTAACACCAAAAAGGCGATGGTTCGTGCGTAATTTAGTGCCGTTTCAGGAATTTGAGAGGTGCCGATGGTATACCCGTGCTCCGCAAGTCCGAAATAGAAGCCAAACAAGGTAAGCAATCCGATAAGTAAACCGCCTAACACTGCCTTAACCCCAGCGCCATTTGAAAAGAAGCTCTCGTTTGGATTACGAGGATGTCGTTTCATGATGCTAGGGTCCCCTGGATCAATGCCAAGCGCGATTGCAGGTAACGAATCCGTGATGAGGTTGATCCATAGTATCTGTGTGGGGAGAAGGGGAACTGGCCAGAATAATAGCATGGACATGACGATGGTAACGACCTCGCCAAGATTACAGGATAACAGAAAAATAACCGATTTCTTTATATTATTATAAATATTTCGGCCCTCTTCGATGGCGCTGATGATGGTGGTAAAGTTATCATCAGTGAGAATCATGTCACTGGCCCCTTTTGAAACGTCAGTCCCTGTGATGCCCATGGCCACGCCGATATCGGCAAATTTGAGCGAGGGTGCGTCATTTACACCATCTCCGGTCATGCTGACCACATGGCCCTTGGCTTTGTATGCTTTTACAATCCGAACCTTATGCTCTGGGGACACCCTAGCAAACACGCGATAGTGATCGATGTGCTGCATTAGGTCTTCCTCACTCATATCTTCAAGCTCTCCGCCAGAAATGCTCTGGCCTATGGAATCGGCGATACCCAGCTGCATGGCAATGGCTAAAGCCGTATTTTTATGATCACCGGTAATCATGATGGGTGTAATACCAGCCGCTTTAGCTTTTATGATGGCGGCTTTCACTTCCTCACGCGGTGGATCAATCATGCCTACAAATCCGAGAAATACTAAGTCATATTCCATTTCTTCAGCCTGCAGAACACGGCCTACGTCTTTATAGGCAGAAGCGATGACACGAAGTGCTTCATCAGACATGCCATCTGCGCTTTCTAATAAAACCCGTTTTAAAACATCTGTGAACACTTCTATTTTACCATCGATGAGAATGTGAGAACATAACGGAATCAATTGATCGATGGCGCCCTTCGTATGAACCCGGTAATGTCGGTCGTAAGTGGTTTGCGTAGACATCAGCTTTCGCATGGAATCAAATGGATACTCCGCCACGCGTGTATAGGTCGTCTTAAGTGCCTCGCTTTGAATGCCGAGCGTATCTCCCATGATGAGTAAGGCGATTTCAGTGGGATCTCCCGTACCAGTGCCTTCTGAATAGGTGGCATCAGAACAAAGAATAAGCGATTCTGCAAGTAAACGAAGATCATTGGTTAACCCAGAGTGAATATCAGAAAAAGGTTGATGGGGGAGTTGCGCTTTCACCACGGTCATTTTATTTTGTGTCAATGTTCCCGTTTTATCGGTACACACGATGTTCACTGAACCTAGCGTCTCAACAGCAGGCAGTTTTTTCACGATGGCATTGATTTTCGACATCCTGGTCACGCCAAGCGCCAGCACGATGGCGACGATCGCTGCAAGTCCTTCGGGAATCGCCGCTACTGCTAAACTAATGGCGGTTAAAAACAACTCGAAAAGCGCTCGTTTTTGAAAATAACCGATGATGAGGATTAAAGCACTAACGCCGATGGCGATTAAGCCTAATGTTTTCCCGAGCTCTTCTAATCGCTTTTGAAGTGGGGTGAGATTATGATCATCCTCGTCTAGGATTTTAGCGATTTTACCGATTTCTGTATTCATGCCAGTGGCGGTGACGACGCCGATGCCTCTGCCATAGGTGACTACCGTGGACATGAAACCCATGTTGATTTGGTCACCGATAGTCATTTTCGTCGATTCGAATATCTTATCAGCATTTTTATAGGCTGAGACAGACTCTCCTGTAAGTGCCGATTCTTCGATCTGGAGGTTTGCACTCTCTATGAGACGCGTGTCTGCTAATATAAACCGACCGGCGTCTAGAATCAATAAATCACCTGGAACGATGCGTTCAGATGGAATTTCTTTGATTTGCCCCTCGCGTTTGACGAGCGCTCTCGGCGATGACAGTTTTTTAAGGGATTCAATGGCTTTCTCTGCTTTAAACTCCTGAAAAACGCCTATGCCAGCATTGATAAAAATTACAAGTAGGATGATAACCGCATCCACGTACTCTCCGATGAGTAATGTAATTGCGGTGGCGCCTAAAAGGACATAAATAAGGGTGTCCTTAAGTTGATTAATAAAAAGTGAAAACAAGGATTGTTTTGGTTTTTCAGTGAGCTTATTTTCACCATATTCCTTTAGACGACGCTCAGCTTCAACTTCGGTAAGCCCATAATGATGTTCCACTTGAAGTTCATTTAAAACCTGATCGATGGTTTTTCCATACCACATAAATATCACCTCATGGCAGTTCAGAGTGTGTATGTTATTTGATTATTATAACATGAATTGTCCTCTTTCGCTTCTTTGAAAAAAAGGTATAATAAGAATATATGTGTAAAAGGGTGGAAGTAAAAATTAATGTCAATAGAACTAACGGACGAGATTAAGTACACGGTGGAAAGAAGCAAACGTAAATCGGTTGGAATAGTTGTGGAACGTACTGGTGCGGTAAGAGTATTAGCACCAAAAAACGTAAGTTTAAGCGAAATCCAGCGAATCGTCATGCAGAAGCAATCGTGGATACGATCAAAGCTTCACCATGTTTCCTTTACGAACCAAAAAAAGAACCGTTATAAAGACACACTGCCATTTATGGGAAGTGAAATAGAAAAAATTAAAGATTCGGATAACAAAGCGCTTGAGCGCTGGTATAGAGAACAAGCAAAGGTGTTAATAAATGAAAGGGTTGCGTTTTGGGGTCATAAAATGGGCCGCTTTCCTTCTCAAATATCCGTTAAGGCGCAAAAAAGTCGATGGGGCTCATGCACGAGCAGTGGCCATCTATTACTCAACTGGCGTTTGATTTTAGCGCCGATTGAGGTAATCGATTATGTCATCATCCATGAACTGGCGCACCTTTTTCATATGAATCATTCAAAAGCGTTTTGGAGTATCGTGGATCAGTTCGATCCTCATTTTAAAGAGAAAAGGCGATGGCTTAAACAGAATAGTTGGATACTGGACTTCTTGACGGAGCAATAGGGGGCTTATGAAACTTGATGACTTGCGAGAGCGGATGTTAAAATATGAACCTGAAAATGAAGAGGCGGCGATGCTTTATGAGGAGCTGGAAGCATCTTATCAACAGCTGCTGGCCATGAGTGAGCAACTGACGCATACTGAGAATAAATATGGGCTACTGATCCAGAATATGCGAGATATCGTATGGATCATGGATCCTTCAGGTAAAATTCATTTCATAAACAGCATCGTTTCAGAACTCTTAGGATATTCAGCTGAGGAGATGCTGGGGCATTATCTTTATGAGTATATGTGTCCACTTCACGAATATAAAACAGGCTTTTGCAAGGATGTAGTGGGGCTAATGGCCATTAAAGAGTTCGAGCGTCAAGAAATGTGGATGCTACATCGCGACGGGAATACGAGAAAGGTGCTTGAAGTGAACTCTAAGCACTATTTCGTCGAGGATACTTTAGTAGAAATCCAAGGTGTTGGTAGAGATATTACTGAGCGGATTCAGATCGAGAGACGCATCAATAAAAAAAATAAACACATGCGTTTTATACACGATATCAGTGCCACCATCAACGGGAATTTATCCTTTGATAACCTCGATGAACTATTAGACATGATTTGTAAAAATATCGTCACCACTGTTAATGTTCCATTATGTACCATCCGTTTAAAGGATGACGAAATCAATCTGGTTTTGAAGTCAGCCTACGGTAAATATAAGGATGTAATCGATAAAGGCCCACTTAAGACCACCGATAAATTTTTAACGACAGTCGTTGAAAATCACGAACCATTGCTGCTCAGCGCAGAAATGGCAGAATCTGCCACGGATGAAGTGAAGCATGTCTTCGAGGGTGGGAAGATTAAAAATTTATTAGTCCTTCCCCTAAATGCAAATGACGTGACAGTGGGAATCATGGCCATCGGACTCGACAGTGAATACGATGATGATTACACGTCTTTGTTTGCTTCGCTTGCAAACAATTTAGCCTTTACTGTTGAGAAGTCTAGGTTGTACCAGCACCAAAAGGCTTTTTACATGGATATCATCATGACACTGGTTGCCGCCATGGAAGCAAAGGATGCCTATACTCAAGGCCATTCACTGCGTGTCTCCAGCTATGCTAAAGCCATCGGCGAGTCGATTGGCCTTTCTCGCAGTGAGATTGAAGAACTTGAAATTGCAGGGATATTACACGATATAGGAAAAATCGGCATCAGTGATGCAATTCTCAGTAAGCCAGGTCTGCTCACAGAAGAGGAGTTTGAAGAGGTGAGGAAGCATCCGACCATCGGTATGCGAATTTTGGAAAACATCGACTTATCTCAAAACGTTAAGGATGCAATATTATATCACCACCTTCGAGTGGATTTGACCGGTTATCCGCCATGTGAATCAGTTGAGGGACTACCGCTATTTGCGCGAATCATCGGTGTAGCAGATGCGGTTGATGCCATGACCTCTAATCGTTCCTATAAGCGTGCCATGAACTGTAAAGAGGTTCATGATGAGTTGATGAAGCACTGTGGTTCCCAGTTTTGTAAGGCAATCGTTGAACACACAGTTGAACTTTTAAAGAGCAAAAAAATTATTCCGCTGCATGAATGTACAGAAATTTGAACACTTCAAATTTTTTAATAAAAGTTTACAACTACATTATTGTGAGCGCATTGACAATTGATAACGATTATGATAATCTTTATCAATAAAGAGACTATTTCAGTGCAGTGCACTCATGAAAAGTAGGTGAAAGCATGTTGTTATCAAAGGCAAAAATTGGACAAACACGTTCTATTGCTAAAGTTGAAGGAAAAGACAAAGTTAAGAAATTCTTATTCAGTCTAGGTTGCAGCGAAGGTGAGGAAATAACACTCATCTCTATATTGGCTGGCAATTATGTCGTCAACATTAAGGATAGCCGCTATGCCCTTGACGAATCCATGGCTAAAGCAATTGTACTGGCAGAACACTAAATTATACCGCGAAAGCGGTATAAAAAATGCCCTAATGATGATAATGATTATCATTGGCACAACACAAAAAATGGCATAAGGGGATCAAAACTAGGTCCGCTATTTTATACGAAGAATTCAGGGGGTCAAAATGAAAATTGCATTAGCCGGTAATCCCAATTCTGGGAAGACGACTTTGTTTAATGTACTTACAGGGAAAACAGAATATGTGGGCAACTGGGCCGGCGTTACTGTCGATAAAAAGGAAGCTCCACTTAAGGGCAAATACGCAAAAGGTGCGGGAAAAGTCACTATTTTGGATTTACCTGGCGCCTATTCCATTTCCCCATATACGGGCGAGGAAGCCATTACACGTGATGTGATTTTAGGTGAAGCACCGGATGTGATCATCAATATCGTTGATGGCGCGAATTTCGAGAGAAGCTTATTTTTTACGACACAGCTTCTAGAGGTGGGAATACCAGTCGTTATCGCTGTGAATAAATCGGACATCCTCACCAAGCGCGGTAACGAAATCGACTTTAAAGCGCTTCAGGAGACTTTTGGATGCCCAATCGTGGCCATCACCGCCAACATGGAAACGGGTATCAAGGCACTTATGCACAAAGTAATTGAAGTAGGGAAAGCAAAAGGGACACAGCTCGCGCCTGCTATCCAGGTGACGGATGGTGAAGAGAAGGATAAAGCGAGACAACGCTATATTTCTGAGCTCCTTCTAAAGGTCATGGTTAAGCGACATGACACCTCAAAGATTACCCTTTCCGATAAAGTGGACCGTATAGTGGCGCATAAAATTTGGGGATTACCGATATTCTTCTTTGTCATGTGGGCAGTTTACGCATTTTCCATCGAGGGATTAGGCGGTTATTTATCTGGTTTCGTGAACGATGTGCTTTTCGGTGAAATCGTGCCAAATGCCTTTAACGGATTCTTCGAAGGAATCGGTGTTGACCCATTGCTCCAGGCTTTAATCGTCGATGGTGCCATCGGTGGCGTCGGGGCGGTGATAGGATTCCTTCCACTCATCATGGTTTTATTCTTCTGTCTGGCACTTCTGGAAGACAGTGGCTACATGTCTAGAGTGGCAGTGCTTATGGACCGTTATTTTAAGAAAATCGGATTGTCAGGCAAGTCTATCATTCCTATGATCGTCGGCTCTGGATGTGCTATCCCAGGCGTTATGGCCACGAGAACCATCGAGGACGATAACGAAAAACGCATTACGACGATATTGACACCTTTTGTCCCTTGTGGCGCTAAGCTTCCAGTGATCACGTTGTTCTCCATGGTGTTTTTCCCTGAATCGAGCTGGGTTGGACCAAGTATCTATATCTTAGCCTTTATCATCATCATCATTGGCGGTTTGATATTAAAGCGATTATTTGTTTTCGAACCAGCGAATTCATTTATTTTAGAGCTTCCAGAATATAAAGTTCCCAGCATAAAGCATGCCGTTATCCAGATGTTTGATAAGGCTAAAGGGTTTATCATCAAGGCATCTACCATCATTCTCGTTATGAACACACTGGTATGGTTCATGCAAGCCTATGGTTTCAACTTCCAACCTGTGGATAATCAAAGTGCCAGTATCTTAGCGAGCTTAGGCACGATTTTAGCACCTCTGTTGATTCCTGTAGGGCTTGTGGGCTGGCAACTGGCTGCGACCACTGTTACTGGGTTTATCGCGAAAGAGAATGTCGTGGCCACACTGGCGATTCTACTCGCTGCCGTATCCGAGGAGTCTCTTCATGCGCCAGGCGGTGAACTCACGACGATGTTTAATCCAGTTACAGCTTACGCGTTTTTAGCGCTTAACCTCTTTATACCCCCTTGTTTTGCCGCAATCGGTGCTATGAGAAGTGAAATGGGCGATAAGAAATGGCTTTGGAGAGGATTAGGATTCCAGTTAAGCGTCGGTTATATCGTCGCCATCTTAATTTCTCAAATCGGTACTTTGGTGGTTTACGGTAAAACTGGAGTGGGTTTTATTCCTGCGATCCTCGTTCTCACCGCATATGCAGTTCTATTAACCGTCTTGTTTAAACGCGCAGACCGAAAAAGAAACGCGTAGAAAGGATTAATTATGGGAGCAACCTTAGTAGTGGGATTAATTTTCGCCGGCATCCTGTTCTTTGCTGGTCGAAAAGCCTTCTCGGACATGAAAAAAGGCAAGTGTAGTGGATGTAGCAGTTGCAATAGCAAAAGCAGTTGTACTTCAGTGGACATTAAAGAAATCAAGTTTTAAGAGATAAATCTGATTGTTTATAGTGCCTGTAAATGAAAAAATGACCCGTAAAGGGTCATTTCAGACTGAAGACAAAGTCTGCGCGAAAGCGCAGGCTTTTTTTCGTTTTCAAAAAGGGTTTTTGCTCTCGATGTCGAATAATAAGGTAAGACCATTGAT